>Ga0315331_10000824_pt1 | contig 22434 bp, 12 predicted proteins | sample M160m34915metaG_FD_203456 | JGI IMG/M metagenome (GOLD analysis project Ga0315331, IMG submission 203456) | Ammonia-oxidizing marine archaeal communities from Monterey Bay, California, United States - M1 60m 34915 | ecosystem: Environmental > Aquatic > Marine > Intertidal zone | place: USA...
CCTTCGATAACCCTGAAGCCGAAGGTAAGTTGAAAACACAATTTTTCGACATCATGGGCAGTCGTGGCATCTACCACGATGGCTGGTTTGCGGGAACGTTTGGCCCGAGAACGCCATGGATCCCCGGAACTCCTGCAGGGATTCAGAACTGGAATCCTGAAAACGATCAGTGGGAACTCTACAACCTCAAGGAAGACTGGAGTCAGGCTAATGATCTAGCGGCGAAGATGCCTGAAAAGCTGCAAGAACTCAAGAGTTTGTTTCTGGTTGAATCCGCCAAGAACAACAACCTTCCCATTGGTGGAGGTCTCTGGACCGTCGCATTCCACCCAGAGGATGCACCAGCAACGCCCTTCAAGAAATGGACGTTCCGTGGCCCAATGGAACGAATGCCAGAATTCGCAGCCCCCAAGCTCGGAAAATTCAATAACGATGTGCGTGTCGAAGCCAAACTGCCTGAAAAGGCAAACGGCGTGATTTATGCACTTGGAGGATTCTCAGGAGGCCTATCACTCTTCATGCAAGACGGCTACCTGGTTTACGAATACAACCTGTTCGAAATCAAACGCACCGTGTTTAGATCCGCTAAGCCCATTGGTGCTGGTGATGTGGTGATTGAAGTCCAGTCACGACTGGCAGAGGCAAAACCAGCCGCGCCACTGGACGTAAAGATCAGCGTCAACGGCAAAGCTGTCGCAGGAGGTCGCGTACCGATGACCGCGCCTTTAACTTTCACGGCGAACGACTGTCTCGATATCGGATACGACTGGGGATCTCCAGTCTCAACCGAGTACTTCGATGACGCACCGTTCAAGTTTGAAGGTACGCTTGGAACAACAACTATCTCGTATAGTAACAAGTAAGCTGGGGCATTTGATTTTGGACAATGATTTCACGAACCAAGCCGCCGATGCTACCATGGGCATCGGCGGCCTACTCTCGTTTTACGTTCATGATTGCAGTACGCACCTATGCAAACCAAGAAAAAACCGCGTCCGAAACGTCGCTTGAAGTTATTGCTTCTGGTTGCTCTCTTGGTAATTCCGGGCTCATTCGCGTACATCGAGTTCTATTTATCTCGACCACCAGGCGAAGGTCCGGCTGGCCAACTGTAAACGCGGATGAATTCCAAAGCATTTGGTCTGATCGCCAAATACAACTGATTGGAATCGGCGACAGCATTACAGCCGGCTTGGGGGCCAACTCGAAGAGCCACCGATTCTTCAATCGTCTAAGGCGTAATCCAAGCGACGAATTTGCGGACATGCAAGGCAACTGCCTTGAGAATGTTCTGCCAAATTTAAATTCTGAGAATTTCGCAATCTCCGGTTCAGAATCCATGATGCACCTTCAAGTGATTCAGGAAACGGTTCCGACCTATGAAAATGCGTTTGGCATCGTAGTGATGACCTCCGGTGGCAACGACCTTATTCATAGCTATGGCAAAAGCCCTCCTCGCGAGTGCGCCATGTATTCAGCTACGTTGGAACAAGCTCAACCTTGGATCGAAAATTATCGCGTACGGCTCGACACGATGATACGGAAGATCGTCGACAAGTTTCCATCCGGATGCGAAATCTACATCGGCGACATTTACGATCCCACTGACGGAGTGGGCGATGCACCGAGTGTCTTTCTGCCGAACTGGCCAGATGGCCTGGCAATTCATGCCCAATACAACAAAATGATCCGGTCAGTCGCTTCCAAGCATGATTTTGTGCACGTCGTGCCACTGCACGAATTATTTCTTGGACACGGATCTCACTGCAGGCAGTTCTGGCAGAAACACTACGATAGCGAAGATCCACACTATTGGTTCTACAGCAACATCGAAGACCCAAATGATCGCGGTTACGATGCGATCCGACGTGTCTTTCTCAACTCCATCGCATCCAACACCCGCTTGCGAAATGACGAAACGGCGTCAGGCATGGAGTCACCCGAGCCCAATCAAGGGGCAGAGCCTCCACCAACGCCGGACAATGCTGCAACACCAGATCAGGCTTCAACATTGTAAAAAATGCTGCGGCACTTCGATGCATTCCCTCATCATTGCTCAACGTCATCCAAACCAAGATGCTGCTGAATGCTGGTGACCATCCACTCGAGTTCATCTTTACCCAGATGACTGAACCACTGCCGTTCAGACTCTGAGGCAGGCTCCACGCGAATAAAATGATCGAAGCTGACAGATTCACTCGTTCGATATTCTTCAACCTCGACCCGCACCGCCTCAATATCTTCACGCTTCCATTCTTCATGGTGTTTGCCAAATAATCCATATTCACGAAAGCTGAGTGAGTCTCGACGAACCCGAACCGCCCCGTGTTGAATCGCTGCATCCACTCGATAGAGCAGCATGCCAACCACTACAAAGGTAAACACTCCCACCATGAACCATCCCGCTGCTGGCTGACCGCCTACCTTCCCTGCCAACAGAGCCGGAACCAACACCGCCAACACAAACAACTCACACAGCAGGAATCCCGAACATACGAACGCCGACACTCGTGACGTTGATTTCCTGAGCCCCAACGCGGGGATTTTAATTAATTGCCCTTGCCCTTCAGCCTCGATCGACACTTCGCTTCCGATAGGCTTTCCGCTTCGTTCTTGAATCCTGAACGGATCTAGCGTGGAAAGTTCAGCAGCAAGATCGTCTGCTTTGATTGCTCGGAATCCAAGGCTAGCGAACTCACCAGTGACCTGCTCGATCTTATGCGGCAATTCTTCAACGAGTTGTCCTACAATCTGGTTGGCAAACATGCGCAGCAAGGGAACTGTCCTGCCGTCCAGTTGCACCGCCACAAGATTGGAATATTCAACATCTATCTGGTATCGCTGACCTTGCGGATCTTCAATCCGAAAACCACCAAGCTTCGACAACTGACATTTGACAGTGGACCAAATCGGCCCGAATCGCGTGATTACCCGTAAAGAGCGTTCATCTATCACGATCTGCTTTGAACCAAATAAAATCAGCAGTGATTTCCACAGCACGAATGCAATGATGGGCAAAAAGGACACCGCAAAGAAACCACCAACAAACAACAAGATTGTCATACTTGCCGTTTCCTCGGGTAACATCAAATACAGCGTACCGACGATCCCAAATGCCACAACTGCAAGCAAAGATACAAATACAAGACCTATGAAAGCTGGAACTTTCACGAATGAAAAACACAACCTCGGGACCTCGCACTGACTGACTCCCTGCCCATCAATCCACACCACTCCCGATTCCACATCCATCATTTCTCACAAAAATGTTGATCAAACCCGTGCGGCCGCGTCGCCCCGAAAACGATGCTTAAACGCGAATTACACACTGCAGACAATAACAATTATCGATCGTACACATAAAACGAGCCAAAGTAAGCCGCCGCTAACGAACGTTTTCTCACCCACGCTGCCAGATTGCTGGAATATCCAACTTTTGTTCACTATCCTTAACCTCGAATCTTTTGAAAACAGATCAGGTCCAAGCAGCATTGGCGTAAACGACGGTGCTACCCAGTGGGAAAAGGGATGCTGCAGTGAACAAGAGCGATGCCCAGATCCAAAACCGTTGACAACAATTCAAGTGCCAACACGAAAACGTGCACAACTGTCCCCAAAATGCAAAACAAATGTGAGCCAGCAATGACAAGAGTCCTCCACGCAAACATTCTGTTTCTGTTAGCCATATGGTTTGCCTGCCCTATGCCGATCATCAACGCTGAGGATCGTTTCAATGCTGCCCATCCCTCAACGACCCCACAAGTCCGTCTGGCATCGTGGTGGTTCACACGACATGCCGAAAAGATTGCAGAAATTGAAGCGGCGAACGATCCAAAACAGAACAAGAGCATCGAACTCTTGATGGTGGGCGATTCGATCACCAACAACTTTGATACGGGCGGCCCAGGTGAGCCGATTTGGAAACAACACTTTGAACCGCTGAATGCTCTGAATCTTGGCTTCGGTGGCGACCGAACGAACCATGTCTTGTGGCGTCTTGATCACCTCCCCCCGCTAAAAACACCTCCGAAAGCGGCGTCACTGATGATTGGCACCAACAACATCTGCTGGGGAAGTGACAAACCAAAGCAGGCAGCTGACGGAGTTCAAGCCATCGCCGCAAAACTCAATAAGATGTATCCCAGGATGAAGATTCTGGTGCTAGGCGTTTTTCCACGCCGCCAGAACTTGGATCACCCGCATCGAAAACAGATTATAGAACTGAACTCCTACCTGCCCGATCTGCTCAAGGAGATTCCCAACGTCACCTACATGGACATCGGGCCGCAATTCCTGGACGACAACGGATTCCTATCGAAAGAGATGATGCCCGACACCACACACCCGAGCAAAGAGGGTCACGAAATCTGGGCCAACGCGATCATCCCCTCGCTTGAAAGAATGATGGGCAAGTAAAAGAACACTGGAGTAGCCCTGCTTGCAAACAACACTTACATTCTGAATAGAAGCAACCGCATCATGACTTCTCACAGACCACAAGCAGTACGGCGCAGACGCCATGCTGGCAGAGAAATTCCCGGCTCAGCCTGATGAGGGTCCGAACTGTGGTAACGTGGACCAACGCTACCCAAGTAATTCCAAAAACTGCCCACTGTTTTCTGATTTCAACGGATCGCCTGGTCATGTCGAAGCAAGACTGCAGTAGGCCGTAAATCCTCAGACAATTTTTGAAGAGGGGGTTGCTACAGGTAGCTCCTTCCAGAATCCATCCTTCATTAAGAAATGACGTTCGAATTTCCAGCCACAAAACCAAAATGCTAAACCTGACCTCAATCTCAGCCCAAGCCTGTATCGCAATGATATCGGTGTCGCTTCTCTTTCTGTTGGCAGCCCCCACGTCCCACGCCGCCACCCCACCCAACATTGTTGTGATCATGGTGGACGACCTCGGCTATTCAGACATTGGTTGCTACGGGGGTGAAATTGACACACCTAACCTTGATGCACTTGCAGCCAATGGTCTTCGGTTTTCTCAGTTCTACAACACGGCTAAATGCCATTCTTCCCGCGTCTCATTACTGACCGGACAGTATTGCCTTGCCGCAGGTAACACCAAGATGAACCATGCCGTCACCACGGCGGAAGTTCTGGGATCCAGCGGTTACTTTACTGCCATGACCGGCAAGTGGCACCTTCAACAGGAACCCACGGACTTTGGCTTTGATCGCTATTTTGGACATCTCAGTGGCGCCTGCAATTTTTTCAAAGGCGACAAGACGTTCCGCCTGAATGGGGAACCATGGGCTGTCCCTGAAAATGATTTTTACACAACCGTGGCCGATGTGGATTACGCCCTTAAATTCCTTAAGGAGGCACGAACAACGACAAATCCGTGGTACTTGTACGTAGCATTCAACGCGCCTCACGCCCCACTGCACGCACTTCCGCAAGATTACGCAAAGTACAAGGGTAAGTACGACTCGGGATGGGATGCCGTGAGAAGCTCTCGAGTAGCCAAACAAAAAGAGCAGGGGATCCTACCAAACACGCTGCAACCGAGCCCTCGCCCTGAGCATATTCCGGCGTGGCAAGACCTCGAACCATGGCGACAAAAGTATGAAGCCAATCGCATGACCACACTTGCGGCCATGATTGATCGCGTCGATCAGGAAGTCGGTCGTTTAGTTGATGATCTCAAGGCCAACGACGAGTTTGATAACACGATGATCCTATTCGTGTCTGATAACGGAGCTTGTCCCTATGACCGCAAAGCTCCACTTCTGGACGTCGAGCCAACGAACGGTGACATCGCGCTACCCGACTCAACCGGCTGGGCTTGGGCTCGAAATACCCCGTTCCGCTACTACAAACAAAATCAATTTGAAGGTGGCATCTCGACTCCGGCAATCGTGCACTGGCCAACAGGATTAACAACCAAGCCAGGCTCGATCACCGATGAACCCGCCCATTTGATAGACGTCATGCCAACGCTAGTCGAAATCACCAAAAGCGATGTCCCCAGTGCATGGCCCAACCGCGACTTGAGACCGATTTCGGGTACCACGCTAACACCCACGTTTCATGGTGAATCACTCACCCGCCAACAGCCAATACACCTGCTGTTTTCCGGCGACCGCGGACTGCGAGATGGTGACTGGAAAATCGTGAGCTTCAAAAGCGAGCCGTGGGAACTTTACAACGTCAAGGAAGATCGTACTGAACTCAATGACATCGCCGCAAAACATCCCCAGCTTGTAGCAAAAATGGTCCAAAAATGGACCGACATGTCCCGCTCGATACTTCATGCCTCTTCCGCAACCTATGCACCAGTCACGCCTGCAACGGCGACCAACACCAAAGTGGTTCACAGCAATCGTGAATGGACCAAATTTGACGCCGCCCCACCCGTTAGCAAACAACGCAATCGTTCTGGTGCAAAGAAACCTATCCGAGCTCGCAAAAACACTGAACTAAAGGTGGCTAACGGAAACCTCCAGCTTGTTTTCTCAGGTGAAGACCCTGGCATCGCAATCGATCTTCGACGAGAGTCCTTGCCGCCTGGTCCCTATCGGGTCAGCTTTGAACTGAACGGAGGCACGACCAGTGGCGGTGAACTGTTCTTTACAACCGACCAGAAAACGACTCTCCCGAAGGGTAAACGTATTCCATTTGAGGTATCAGCGAATGGCAAGTGGCAAAATATTGAGATCGATATGCAAACCAACAAGTCGATTCAGCAGCTGAGGCTGGACGTGAGCGATGGCCCAGGCAACGCCTCTATCCGGAAGTTCCGCCTTACTGATGCTTCAGGAAACACACTACGTCAGTGGACCAAGTAATCCATCCGGCAGCCCCAATCTGCAACAGAACCCGAGCACTCCCATGAAAATTGATTCGCTGGCACTCTTCTTACTCATCGCAACGGTTACCGTCACGGCGACCGCTCAAGACAAACGCAAGAAAAAACAAGCAGTGAAACAGAAGTGGCGTGTTCAGTTGCTTCATAAGGACAACAACGAGGGTGTCGCAGTTGGCGACATTGACGGCGATGGAAAATTGGACATCACTGCCGGCGAGTTTTGGTACCAAGCACCTGATTTCAAGCAACGTCCTGTCCGCAAATTGACATCGTTTGGCAATGACTACCTATCAAACAATTCAGAACATCTCTACGACATGGACGGTGACGGTGATCTTGATGTAGTCGCTGGAACGTTTAAGGAAACTCCAGTTAACTGGTATGAAAACCCCGGTGCTGGCAACTACGACATCGCAGCATGGTCGGTCCACCGACTCGTAGACACAGGCACTGCCCACAATGAAGCGACGTTCCTGCACGATATCGACGACGACGGCACTCCTGAGTTCATCGAGAATTCCTGGAACGCGAAAAACCCAACGCAGATTTTCAAGTTTGTGAAAGATACCGACGGCAGAGTCAACGTTGAACGCCACGTCGTCAGCGAAAGTGGGAATGGCCATGGCATGGGCTTCGGTGACCTCAATGGTGATGGAAAGCAGGACATCATTTTCCAAGCAGGTTGGTACGAGCAACCCACCGCAGGCGCCTTTTCAGGACAGTGGAAATACCATCACGATTTTGATCTTCCCCATGCGAGTTGTCCCATTTTGATTGTGGACCTCAACCATGATGGCAGAAACGACCTCATCTGGGCCGATGGACACAGTTACGGTCTCTACTGGCACGAGCAACTGGCCCCCCAGGCTGACGGGACAACCACATGGCGTCAGCACATGATTGACAAAAAATTTTCGCAAGGACATGCGTTGGCTTGGGATGATGTCGACAATGATGGTCAACCTGAACTGATCACCGGCAAACGATACTACGCGCACTCGGGTCGTGACGCCGGTGCGCAAGATGATATTACCGTTCAGTTTTACGACTGGAACCCTACGAACCAAGCTTGGACGAAGCGGCTAATCTCGACCGCAACTGCTGGTGAGGGGCCCGGCATCGGCTTACAGATTCGCGTTGCAGACCTCGACAACAACGGCTGGAAAGACCTCATCCTCCCGGGTAAAAGTGGCACCCACATCATCTGGAATGACGGCAAATGACGCCCCCCGCATCTGTTCAGTTCAAGATGGGATCATCAACCTCTTTCATCTCGCGGCAACCGAGGATTGCAGTTCAACACACCTACGAATAAGCCATCAGTTGCTGAAGCACTGGCGATGCGTCGCTGGACAAGGAACCCAAGCCACTGAGAGATCTGGCCCGACAACAGAATTAGCCAACAGTCACACGACCTTTCCTTCATTAAGTAGTCGACCCGACTGACCTTCTTTGTGCATTTGCACAGGCATTCAATCCCAACAATCGTTGTATTCGCATCTTGCTGATGGCTATCTGAACTAGCCCTGAGCGAAAAACTCTCCAACTCGCAACGTTCTATACCGTCACCAATGCGAACAGCTAAGGCCAATACAGCATGATGCCTGCACCATCAACTGCTTATTGCCAGTCACAAGCCGTGTTTGGCGATGCTGTCGACAACTAACGTTGCTGTCGATCGAATAATCACACGCCAAACACTTTTCTTCAAGCCGACGCCCCATGAGGCATTTTGCTGTGTCTTGTCCTTCTCCTGTCGACCATTTCAGTGCAGGTTGAACTGCCGAAATAATCAGTACGAAGGGCAAACACCAACAAACATATTTTTCGTATCCGGATGGAAACTCCTGACCGAAACAAATTACACAGCCCCTTGTTTTCCCGCGACCCTTTTTTGTTGCTCAGAAGAACAGGTTGACTGTTGCGTTGAAGCGTCGTTCATTCCAATCGCCAATTTTTTTTGGGAGAGATCAATGAAACATTTTCCATTTATGGCATTCGCACTTATCGCATTCTTAGCCGTTGGATGCAATCAAGCAGAACTCACCCGTCTAAAAGCGATTGCAAAGCAACAGAAGACCGAGGTCGCAAAGGCCAGAGCCGCCGAACTGAATGCGAAACAGCGAGCAACAAAAGCTATTGCTGAATCAAAGACACAACTTGCAGAGGCGACTGATCTACGCGACAGCGCGGCAACTCTGAAACGTGAAGCAGTTGCGAGCCAAAAGTCCGCGACAGACATGGCCGAAAAGGCAAGTCAAGACTTAGCGGAAGCAAAACGGCTTCATGAGGAATCTCTGCAAATAAGAACCACTGCGGATGCAACAGAAACAGGAGCTCGGCAGATTTTAGAAAACGCCAAGTCTATGACCATGGCTGCGAAACTGGACAGTGCGGCTGCCAAGGAAATGCGAGACAATGCCGCTCAATCCAGAGCGGAGTCCGAAAAAACATTAGCCGCCGCTACCCGGCAGCGGAAAATGGCGAGCGACGAGAAAGCAGCGGCAAAGTCACAACTGGCAACGGCTTCGGAAACGTTAAGAACCGCGAAAGCAAGTCAGCTCGCTGCCGCCACAGAGCGAGAGAAAGCAGAAGAGGCACTTTCATCGGCAAAACAGGTTCGAGCCGAAGCCGAAGCAAAGCTGGCCAGGATCGCAGTGACCGCAGCTGAAACAAACGTGAAAGCCAAAGCAGCAGCAACACAACTGGCAGCGACGCAGAAACTGAGGATGGAAGTCGACGGACTACTTGCAGCAACCAAAAGGATGCAAGCAGAAAACACAAAAACAAGTGCTGATATGGCCCAGCGTCAACGAACCCTTCAACAGCAAGTCGCTAGCGCACAAGCGACAATTGAAAAGGCCGCTAAGGACAAAGCAGAAGCAAAAACGGCCAAAGCTCTGGCCTTGAAAATCAAACAGGAAGTCGATCGTGCAGCAGCGAAATCAAAAGCAGAGTTCGCCGCGGCAGAGAAATCACGTCAAAAAGCAGAGCGAGCACTGCAGGCTGTAATCGCGGAAAAAGACGCAGCAAACAAAGAACAAATTGCAGCTCAGGCTTCACAGGCAGCCGCCGAGCAGGAAAAAATCGCTGCCACCGAAGCGATGGCCGCAGCAAAGTTGGCGAAGAAAATCACCACCGATGCCAAAGCAGAGTTAGCTACCCAAAGGCAAGAACTCAAGTCTGAAATTGCTCAAGCACAGCAACTCAAAAAGGCAACGCAGGAACGCATCGCCGTGGCAAACAGGATAGAACAGAATGCCAAAACAGCAGAGGCAGAAGCCGCGAGGTACCAGTCATCACTCGCTGATCAAATTGCTTCCCTCGAGGCCACTCGCAAAACGATTGAGTTGAACAGAGTCGCGTTGGAAGCTACCAAAACGGACATAGAAATGGAAAAAGCGACCGTGCTCGCGATCCAAATCTCTGCCCAGCAGACGGAGCAGGCAGCAGCCGAAGGCTGGAGCTGCGTATTGAAGGCCGTACGCCAACTGGATGAAGCGAGATCCCAAGCCGAAATCGCCAAGTCAGAAGCCATGGAAGCAACAAGGCAACTCATAAGCGAGCGTGAAAACAAAAAGCAACGCGAAGGCAAAACCGCGGCCCCCAAAATCACAAAGCAGCCGGGGAACCCAGCAAATGCCGAAAGCAAAATTCAGCCCGAAGCAGAGATCGCAACAACACGCTGATGTATCCGATCTGAAGCTTATGCTTTGAGTGACATCGCAGACACCATGATGGCTCTCAGACTCGCAAGTCCTCATGAAGTGAAGCCTATCCTGCAACCAACGCCGGCAGGCTATGGTTTTACGTGGACAATGAATCCCCTAGATTGCTGGGCGTAGACTCCGCGGGAGCTTCGTAAATAGCGGAGCAAAACCAGGATCACTGCCTTGGTGAGACCAGCACAATTCCCATCTCTGCTCAACAGTTCATCATGTCACCGAAAAACACGCTCGCTATCGAAGAATTGTTTACCTTCGATGACGGCGTCTACCAGACTGCGCCCGATGCCGCATCGTGGTTTTCACGACTATTTCCTACCCCAAATTTCTATCGTCAATTCTTTTGGAATGTTTGCCGATCAAGCTCCATCGCCCGACGGGGAAAGTACGACGAACTGGAGTGGAGTCGCACCAGCTTTGAAGTTCTGAAATCACTTGAATCCGTTGGTGTACGCACGAGGATCAGTGGAGTCGAACACATACGCTCATTGGACTCACCCTGTGTCTTTGTTGGAAACCATATGAGCATGCTGGAAACAATGGTGCTGCCAGGCGTCATCCAGCCGATCCGTGACGTGACGTTTGTCGTAAAACAAAGCCTGATGGATTATCCGGTTTTTCGCCATATAGTTCGCGCTCGTGATCCAATCGCTGTCACACGAGATAATCCTCGCGAGGACTTCAAAACGGTAATGCAATCCGGAGTAGAACGGCTGAAAAACGGATGCTCAATCGTTGTGTTTCCACAGACCACTCGCAGCCTTACCTTCGATCCCACGCAGTTCAATACCATTGGGCTCAAACTCGCAACCAGAGCTAAAGTCCCCATGGTGCCAATCGCTCTCAAAACCAATGCGTGGAGTAACGGCAAGTGGCTCAAGGACATTGGACGGATCGATCCCACCAAATGGGTCCACTTTGAATTTGGCCGCCCAATCATGATCGAGGGCAGAGGTACGCTTCAGCAAAAGGAAGCCACCGACTTCATTCAAGCAAAGCTTAGTGATTGGAACGCTGATTCGGATTGACCGCTTTCCCACCGAATCTTTTGAACATACGTCTGCCCGACGTATCGCAACACGTGAAAACGAACAGGATTTTTCGGCCGACGCATGGGGCAGTCGAATGAAACCGTTTTCCATTCTTGCTACTCAGTAAATTCCTACATTCCGCTGCAATGGTTGTTTGAATCTGCCATACAGATTTAAGTCGAGACGCAGATCACCAAGAATCATCTATACTCACAGAAAACTCTCTTCGTCTGCTGATTAGAACCACCCATGATCGCCCGACTTACTTTTTCACTCGCTGCCACCCTCATCAGTGCTGCGCTAGTCACTGGTAACCTGCTCACCGTTACCTCTACACAAGCTGCAGAAAAGCCAAATCTGGTGTTCATTCTTGCTGATGACTTGGGTTGGAGTGATACAACCCTTTACGGAACGACCAGTTTTTACGAGACACCGAACATCGAACGTCTTGCCAAGCGTGGCATGCTGTTTACCAACGCTTACACAGCACATCCCCTGTGCTCGCCAACGCGATCGAGCATCATGACGGGTCTGGACCCCGCCCGCACGGGTTTCACCAGTGCCGCCGGGCATGTAGCTAATGTGATCCTCGAAAAACAATTATCACCGCGAGCACGGCCCAACCAGAAAGTACTGACCGCACAAAGTGTTTCACGCCTCGACACCAAGTACACAACCTTGGCTGAGACCATCAGGCAAGCAGGGTATGTGACCGGCCACTTCGGCAAATGGCATTTGGGTAAGGAACCGTATTCTCCTTGCGAGCATGGTTTTGATGTCGACATCCCAAAATGGTGGGGACCTGGACCTGCCGGGTCCTACGTGGCTCCTTGGAAATTTCCAGACTCGCTCGATTTTGACCCGAGGATGCCGGCGGAACATATTGAAGACCGCATGGCGGACGAAGCCATTGAATTCATCACAGCCAACCAAGACAAACCATTCTTCTTGAACTACTGGGCATTCTCTGTTCACGCTCCCTTTGATGGCAAAGAAGAGCTGCTACAAAAGTACGTTGGCAAAGCTGATCCAGAAAATCCACAACGCGTTCCTGTTTATGGCGCGATGGTCGAAAGCCTGGATGATGCCGTGGGTAAGATACTCGATACCCTCGATCGTCTTGAACTTTCCAATAACACCATCATTGTCTTTTTTTCCGACAACGGCGGAAACATGTACGACCGAGTGAATGGTATTCCACCCACCAGCAATGCCCCGCTCCGAGGTGGCAAAGCCACGATCTATGACGGAGGGTCGCGTGTGCCGTGTGCGGTTGTCTGGCCAGGAAGAACCCAACCAGGAAGTAGCACCGACGCATTGCTTAGCAGCTCCGACTGGTACCCGACTCTGATCGAAATGATGCAGATTCCAAAACCTAAAGACTTGCAGTTCGATGGGGTCAGCCAGAAAGAGACACTGCTTCACCGGCAGGGACCACGTCAGTCGCTCATCTGTTTTGTACCCAACTACTTCCCGAAACCTGAAACCATTCCCTCCACCTACATTCGCCGCGGGCCGTGGAAGCTGATTTGCTTCCACGGCGATGGCGAAAACCTTACGGATCGATTTGAACTCTACAATCTCGTCGATGACATCAGCGAGTTGAACGACGTTTCTGAATCTCATCCAGACATCGTTAAAAAGTTGGATGCAGAAACCAAAGCTTACCTGGACCACAAGAATGCAGCTGTCCCTATTCCCAACCCAACTTACAACCCAACTTACAACCCAACATCAAAAACCAGCCCACAAAATTCTGATCCCAGAAAACCACGCCGCAACTCAACCACCCTTTTCAAGAGCCGTGACGTCAACAACGATGGATTCGTTACGCTGGAAGAATTCATTGGCAACCCAAAGAATCGGGACGTCAACGCATTGACCCGGCAATTCAAGGCGAGGGACAAGAACAGGGACGAACGATTATCTCCTGAAGAGTTAAAGATGAGGCAATGACCCACAGGATACCGCGGCAGCCAGGCTCACAGCTTCGCAGCGAGCGAAACCTCAGCACGGCATTCAAAACCGCATGGTTGCCTGGGGGCAATCCAACTGACAAACCCTGTACTCTTCAGGGGTATTCTCAGTCCCAACTCAAGCGTTACTGACGTCTAAATCAGTGGCGAGAAACTCGGGGGTTGCGTCCCCAAGGTACTCATATGCTCTACTCCGGCTGCGGCTCACTGTCACCAATGATCTTTGCCTTGAGCCTCTCGGTTTCTTCCAGGTCCTGAGTACGCATGCTCAACCAGCCCGCCTTGCGATTCACTTCCAGATAGACCTCTTGCACATCGATCTTAGCAGCCTCCAAGTCTCCTATTGCCATACTGACTTTGGTGCGAGCACGCAGATGTGGCAAGGCCACTTTCTTGGCCGGTTTCTTCTTCTGCTCAGGGTCGACAGGTTGCTCGACTGGTGCGTAGGTGAATGCAAGGCGTTTGGCAAGTTCCAAGTCCCCGCGATCCAACGCGTTGTCGACAGCCTTTTCATCCTGCCACTCGATTAGATTCTGGAGTGCGTTGCCATGCTGAGAGATCATGGTCATCCCGGAAAGGAAAGCTGCGATGGTTCCATCAGGACGAATGATCAGAATGTCAGGTTTGACCCCATCAGCAAGAACCCCCAGACGCTGAACAATTGGATTTTGGATTCCCCCCGCGACGAGCATGGTCTGAAAGTGATCAGGGGCCTGTTTTCTTTTCTGCTGCTCTGCCAACCGTTTCGCACTTGCTTCACGTGCCGCGTCAACGTCCTCATTTAGAATCACCACAAACTGCCGAGCATCGTCGATCGGGCGTTCGTTGGTAAACGTTCCATAGCGTGCCAGATGGGGCACGGTTTCCGCGTCGGGTCTGAACTCGATGATCGCCCACTTGCCCTCAGTTACCTCGGGGACACGCAGGGTTTCACCGTCAAGCGTTTTCAATTCAAGCTGGATGGTACGCCTTGCATCCTCCGGCGTACCGATGGCCAAAAAGTGCCCCTGCCGTCGGCCATACGTCCACCCTGCAACGAATGGCGGCTGGTACATCCAGTAGCGATGATAACGATCCAGCAGAAAAGAAGTTGCATTCCAAACCATCGGTGTATCAGCATGTTGATCGAGACTTGCCCGTCGATACTTCTCGTGCAATCTCCGTTCGCTGATTTCGAGTGCCAGTAACGCAGCTACGGCATTTGCAGTGGCAACCTTGTGCTGCTGGCTAACAAACTGGCTGATCACCCTGGGAAAGTCCTGATCGGGATCTCGCAATTTCTGTCTTGCCACACAGAAACGCGCGATCAGATCAGTACCGTCGGGATAACCTTTCTCAATCGCGTGTTCAGCCTCTTGCAACGCGTCAGCAAATCGAGCGGGACTTCCTTCAACTTTCCACAGGCCCATCAGGGCTACAATTCGCCGGTTGCGGACCATCCACAGATCAGTCGCATCAGGATACTCGTCGATCACCTGTTGGCAAAGTTCGTCAGCCTTCTCGTAGTTTGCCTGCGTTTGCTCAGATGTAAGACGGAATCGTTCCGGTGCCTTCACAAAGCAATCTTGAATCGCCTGTAACTTATCATCAGGCACCACCGACGCTCCCCGCTGCAATGGTTGCACCTGGTCTGCATCCCCCGCCACGACCGCCTTCCACTCTGGCGGAGTTGCGGGGTCGAAGTCACCCTCAGGATCAGTCACCAGAAAATCTCCAGCTAACAGTGCCTGAAACTGTCTGGTGTACTGCGGTTTGGTCCAAACACGTGCCAGTGATGACTGAAGCGAACGTTCATAGCCTGACTTGCTTTTTGTCCCACGACCGCTGGAACCAGCGCCAGACATGAACATGGCGGTATACCCGGTTGGTGCCATCGTAAGTTTGAACGGGTCACCACGAACGTAGGTTTTGTAAATCGGATTTTCGCGTCCATCTGGCAGTCGAATGGCAGGCCAGTCCAAATCCAATTCCCGTAGAACACTCTCACCAGCATCAGGCAAGTCGTCGAGATTGAAGCTGACAAACTGGTATCGATCAGCTGCATCGCTGTCAGTTTTTATTTTTTTCCATGCCTCAGCAAGTTCGCGCAGATCTTCGAGTCCCCCGTTGTCCTTGGACCAAAAATACAACGCTGTGGTTTTGCCCAGGTAGTCCATCGGAAAGCATACAGGCGTACCATCGGACAGCTCGAATCGTCCAATGAAGGGTGCTCCAAAAACCTGCCCCGCCAATTTGTCACGCTGAAAATTGATCATTTCCAAATTGCCGGGCAGACGCTCCGCAATGACGTTCCGCATGTAGGAAATCAAACCAGCGTCCCCGAACTCGAGCGCCATCAACATGGCGATACGAATCACTTTGCCCTCAACCTCAGTATCCCGGTAGCGATCAACCAGCGGACGGAGCGCTTCGGCGCGTGTCTTCGGATCGGCACCTTGCTGCGCCAGCTCAGCCTGCGAAATCAGCAAATCAGCATCCAAGCGGAGTGCGGCGTACTCATTGGGTGCGGTGACCAGTTGCCGACAAGTTTCCAAAAAACTCCTGCGGTTCAATGCGGAGTTGTCCAAGCCGATTAGCTTCTGCTGGCTGGTAAACAGAACACCTAACATCTCGAATCGGTTGGACGCCTTGGTGTTGCTTTCAAGCACTTCGTCACAGGCACGAATCACACGACGAAGAGCCAGTTTTTGACGGGCCGATGACTTTGATTGCGTTGCTTCGTCAAGTTGCGTTTGCAACGAAGTGATATTGGCTTCGGAGATCAAGGGTGGTTCATCTGCGGTGACCACGCCACCTGTAAAACAAAACACTGCCAGCAGCAACGCGATCATACTCATTCGATGTGAACGATTCATCGTGGGATGCTTCTGATACTTGGTGGACATGCAAGTTGTCTCATTTCGTTGGCTTGAGTCGTCTACTTAACTGGTTTGAGCTGCAATTGCTTGATGCTGACACCGCGGTTGGGCGCCCGGAAGGTGACCATGATCGAGTTGCGTCCTTCTCTCAGGTTAATGACCTGCGGCTCACTCTGTGTCCACATACCTTTGCTGTACGGCAGCTTCACATCAACCAACTCACGCCGATTGACTCGAAAGATGGCATTCATGCCGGTTGAGACTGTCGTGACCAGCGTGCTGACCTCGTACTTACCCGCCTTGGGTGCTTCGATCGAATACCGCAGAATTTCCGGCCTCTCACCAAGACGCTGATAGTGAATCTGCATGCCCTCATCCCAACTGCGCAGAAACGTCACCTTGTCATTGTTATTTTTGGGGCTGGTGCAGGCCACAGCTGGGACGATGATCGTGCCATCCTCGGCAACAACGATGCTCTTATCTTCCTCGGCAATCTCGATCTCCTTAATCTCTGCCACACCAAGAATCTTGTCCGACTCACCGAGCAAGCGGGCTTCTTCCTCGGTGAGTGAAGCCAGTTCGGCATCAGCGGTCGCCTGTTCGCTATTGGCATCATCCACGACGACACGCTTGTGATAGAACGCCAATCCATTCCAGAATCCACCACCACGTCCGTATTGACGCAGATTTACATCCTCTTCACCCAAGGCATCGCCAATCCACTGAGCACGAACCACACGCATGTATTGCTCTGGAAATTCCCGAGCTTGGGAATCAAGATAAAAATCGAGTCCACCTTGAGGCCCACACCAGTTCATGGACCACCAAGCTCCCAGTCGCACCACCCAACCGTCGGGCGTCCAAAAATTCATCGCTGCATGGCCGGTCTGTGTCGATCGCCGAGCAGGAATTCCAAATGCTCGCGTGATGAATCTTCCAAAAAACGCACGCCGGCCGCAAACGCCCCCTAACGCAAGAGCTTGTTGCTGCGCCATTCCAAGCGACTCGTCATGCGTGGTGCTGCAATAAGGCAGATCACTTTTTACGAGCCCGACATAGCGCCATGAGTGATTCCCATTGGTGATGTGGTCAGGCCGAAAATTTCGCAGCATTTGCCTCGCCCAGGTCAATTCTTCATTGGTGTAGGGATCATTGGTAATGAACCGGCACTCCCACGCGTTGAAGCTCTCAAAAGCGGGATCCAATTCACCGGCAAGAAAAGCTTTCTCGTAATGCAAGTAACGGGAGACCTGACCATCGGGATTCTCATTATCGGTAAAGACAATCCCGTTGACGCTACCGCGTTCTTTACCGCTGAGCCAAGGCTGATGCAATGCAGTTCCCAATGCCAAATTCTGCAGGACGCCAGGTTCTCTCGCACGCTCGCTTGCGTCAAGAATCGCGGTGTAAACCTGCATCGCCTCGCCGTACTCGCCTCCGTTGGCGCCACCTGCCATGAGCATCTGTTTCATGAGTGGCTCATCAGCCAGCAGCCGGTCCAACAAGGCTTTTTCCTGCTGTCCCTGCTGTGCAAATTCGGCGAGTCCCTCGGGAGTCCCATGACGCAAAATGGCAATCCGCATCAGCTTGCCATCGAGCGAGGCATCTGAGAGCACTGAATCACTGTCGGCAAGCACGGCCCTTGCTGATTGCAGTGCCTGCGTTTCGACAACAGCTTTCTGCTTCTGAAATTCCTGATGAGCTTTTGGGCCAGCGTCTTCACCGGGCTTAGACAGCGCAGAAACGGCAGCTCTCGCTTGCTCAAACGCTGACTGCATGGGAAACGCCTCTGCAGGCAGACTCTGCACGACTTCCGCACTTAGTTTGTTCAGCATTTCGACATAGGTCTGCCGAATCTGTTTCCCCTCAGCCGTCAGTTCGATCTCCGCCGCCTGCTTCGCAGAGGACGAGGTGACAGAACAAAAAAACATACACCCCAGGACTAGAGCGATCAGACAGCGTTTATTTTGATTTCCAAAATTCATCTTGTAATCCAGCATGAAGGCAAAGTGGAAAATCTTATTTCCGTTTTTTTCAGGCGGCGAAGGAACGCTACCACGGCGGTATCACTAATTCTGTTTTGTAAACTTACGCTTTTCAATCAACTCAATGACCTTTTCAGCAAAACGTTGGCCCAACATCTCCTCGCCTGCCTTGGGAAAATGAATATCGCCCTGCGGTTGCTGAGCATCGCCACCATTAAGGTCATCCGTGTTGATCCAAGCGTTCCCAGCGACCTTGCCCAAACGCACCTGAGCCTCTCTCACATGTCGCCAATGTTCATTGTCCGGCCTGTCACGGGCGTAGTCGTTGATGCGGCCAATGACGTAATACAGGTCGTTTCGCTTGAGATCATTTTTTAGTTGATCCGTCAGTTTGACAAAACTCTGTTCATAAACATCAGACAATCGGTTATTGGCGTCTGACTCACCCTGCATCCAAACGAAACCAACCGTATCAAACGTTGCTTTCTTTGCAGCATCCATGGCAGCCTGAATTAGTGGTTCGTATTCCTGTCCATTCGAATTCATTTTTTTCGTGGAAAGATCACGCCCTTGTGGCTGTGCGTAATCCGCGACCCAAAAACGAATACCACGACCTGACTTCATTCGCATCACGACCACTGCGTGCTCTTTTCCAAAGTGCTGCTGAACACGTTGGGTAAATGCGTCCCGCACTGCGCCGGTCATATTTGATTGACCGGAAAGGATGAACAGGTGATTTGCCGCGTTTGCCGATTCCGCACGAACAGTCAGCACGACAACTGCCAAGCTAAACAATCCCAAAAGCAGACGCTGTTTGGTCCACTCGCTTTGCGCCGTTTGACATTGAGCTGTTTGACATTGAGCTGTTTGAAATCGTTTTGTTCGAAATCGTTGTGTCCGAAACTGCATGCAAGAAGCTTCCGCTTTAACGTTGATAGACGGGAATGTACCGATTGGGCGTACCCAAGATGATGATTGACATCGGAGTTTTGTGGGGATAGTCCTCTTCTTTTTCCTGCCATGACCCATTGGGTTGCTGCAACGCGATTAGTGAATCACGAATTTTGGGATACCACTTCGCATACTTTTCGTCCCCAGCCTGCACCATCGCCTGCATTGCGTAATAGTGTGTGTAGTAGAAGTGCCCGTTATCTTTTCGGGAAAACATTTTGGGATCATTCTCGAGGCTCCTGAGCGCCGCTTGGACCCACTCTGTATCACGATTTCCAGCCAACTGGGCCGCGTAGGCTCCTCCAGCAGTGCAGGCCAGCGTGTACCCCTTTCCCTGATAGCCGAAACCGCCGCGCTGTTCATCGAATGCCTGATCACGTAGATAGCCAGTCAGTCTTTCAATTGTATCATTGGGAACCAGGACTCCTGCCTCTCGTGCTGAGGCCAGAGATACAAAGACCATTGCAGTGACGGATGTATCTTGCCCTGCATCCGGTCGGGGTGCATAACGCCAGCCACCCAACGGACTTTGCGAACGCAGAATGATTTGCACCACTCGTTCCAAGGCTACCTGGATTTCCTGGTTGTCTTCCTTGTCGGCGGTCATTCCCCACAGCTCGGACATGGCGATGGTAAACAGTCCGATTTCATACATTTTCACGCCCATTGCGCCAGTGGGCGAATCCTTGGCTCGCTTGAGCAGATAGTTCTTTGCGCGGTCCAACGCGTCGCCGTAACGACCGAACCCGGGAAAGTGTCCTTCAACCATGAATGCCATCAGGCCCAGGCTGGTACCCGCAATCGCGTAGTCGCCGCTTCCTCCAGTCGTCCACGAGCCATCTTTATTTTGGCTACTGATCAGAAACTGCAGGCCACGTTCGATGGCCTTTTCCGCTTCCTCCGTCAACTCCGGAGCGTCATCTGAATCAGCCACTTCATACGGCGCATCATTCTCGGCATAGGCCTGAGTCCACACGAGACACGAAATCATCAAGGCCACAACAAATCCAAGATGAGCGCCAAGCTGACGAGCAATCGCAATCATTTTGCCACCCTTTCATAGTAATTTTTCAAAAGTGCCCGATACTCAAGCGGTAATTCGCGTGCGAAGTTCTGATTGAGGGCAGCACGATTGCGATCCCCCAACACCTTCCACTCAGTACGCTGATCCTTCGCGGTTTCCCCGCTGACGAAATCAGAAATGAATCCTGCAGAGACTGCTGATTCGCTGTCGCTTCCTTCACTCGAATCCCCATCGCCCTCGCTGGGCGAAGCCACGGGTGCCGCAGTTTCAAGTACCAATGCCTGATCGACGATGAAGTGCCGAAGTTTCTCGTCTGCGAGTTTCTGATGCCCCCTCAATTCAGCAAGCTCAGAGGCCTTGAACACCTTCACTGACTCGGACAACTGGCTCGCTGCTTCGGTCAGCATCGGGTGTGATTCGCCCACTCCACTGATTTCAGCCAAACGTTCCGAAAGTTTGCTCTGCTGCTCGGAAAGTTGTTCCAACAAGTTTGCATCAGCACTGCTTGCCGCATCCGCACTGGCAGTCTGCCGCAACACCTGCTTGTGGTCACTGGCTACCGCCAAGGCATCAACCAACCGAACCAATGCGGGATCACTATCAGCAACGATCTCAATGGACGGCAGCCCATGCAGCATCGTGATCACTGCGAGCAAGGTTTCCGCATTCTCTGTATACACTGCCGAAACAAGTTCCATTGCCTCTGCCGCAGACGCCGAATCGCCCTTTTCTATCGCGACCACCACTTCTTGCATCACATCGACTGGCTCGATAAACGTTGCCATTCCAGTGGCAACCAGCAGTTGCCTGGCCGAAACCTGAGCCCCGGACAGTAGCTTTTGTTGTCTTTCACGAATCCTCGGCAAATCGTCTGGATTCGCGTCAGTCGTTCTCGCCCGCAGCTCATCTTGGCGAAACTGCCACATCGCTGTGTCTGAGACTGACTTGTGCAAAAAAGCAACGATCTCGGCGACGTAACCCGTCTGAGCCTGAATATCCTTTACCAGCGTCTGCACTTCACCAAGCGAGTCGGCTGCAACGTCCTGTGCATCGACCGCATCAAATTTGTCTCCCGATTTGATCGCGGCGATCGCATCTTCAAAGTCTGTCTTCGCGAATGCCAACGGGGTCCCTACATCGAGTCTTGCCGCAACCATATCCAAAAGTGGTGAAACATCGCCAAGACAACGAAGCATGTTACCGAACTGTGGCAGCACGGGCTCCATCGCCTCTGTCTCGGATGCCTCAGTCAATTCCAACAGGTCACGTTGCTCAGCAACGATGTCCTTCATGTAACCATTTGCAAAGCCGACGGAGCGTTGAAATAACAGCAAGTCCTGCAAAAGACTCAATCTCTCGTTCTGTGCGACCACAATTTCAAAAGCCTTCGCCAATGCGTCAGCAGATTGTTCCTGCCATTCGATTGCCGAATCAGCATCATTCTTTTCAAGTGCTTGCACTGACTGCTGAAGCCAGTCCTCAGCCTCTTCCAGTTGGCTCAGGAACGGAGGCAAATCGGGATCCACCTCTACCTCGTTTTGCTCTCTCAGCGACGTGACAAAACCAGCCAATTCATCAACCAGATTCTGTTGAGATTCGGCGATGTCCTGAACAGGCTTTTGCTCAGCAGCCGCAAGATCCGTTTTCTCGAGGTAGCCGATGACCCGAGCCTCATACTCCTCGATGCTTGACATTCGTGCGCTAGATGCGGCAACGAGCGTACCAAGCCCCTGAGTTCGAAGCCCGGTTTCGACCGACCATCTTTCCACCACAAGCAACAAATTGGCCAAGGCTTCCTCAGCAAGTATTTGCTGCTCAAGCACAGCTGGTTGATCGCCCTGCTGAAGCTTCAGCAGGGCGGCAGCCATGGCATTTCCGGACTTTTCCAGCAGCATGTCAACTGGTGGAACCTGCGGCAGTCGCTCATCAAACAATTCGCAACGTGGGGCGGGTACAGTCGGCAGCAACATGGTGGCGAGTTGCTTACGTAGTGACCGCTGAACCTGAGCCATGGAATCACGCTGAGCTTTGAATTCCGTTTCAGACAAGTCGGCATTCTCAATA
>Ga0315331_10000825_pt1 | contig 22426 bp, 23 predicted proteins | sample M160m34915metaG_FD_203456 | JGI IMG/M metagenome (GOLD analysis project Ga0315331, IMG submission 203456) | Ammonia-oxidizing marine archaeal communities from Monterey Bay, California, United States - M1 60m 34915 | ecosystem: Environmental > Aquatic > Marine > Intertidal zone | place: USA...
TTCACGGATTATGGTGCATCAACCTTCTGGCGGGTTCTCAGGACAGGCGACGGATATCGAAATTCACGCCCGTGAAATTCTAAGCCTCCGCCAGCGCTTGAATGAGATTTATGTCAAGCATTGCGGCCAGGACATCAAGACTGTCGAGGGAGCCCTAGAGCGTGATCGCTTCATGTCTGCCGAAGAAGCCAAAGAATTTGGCATCGTCGACGAGGTCGTGAACGAACGGCCGGGCGGACCAGACGACGAGGAATAGGAAGACCGGCGCTGGTGGCGGTTTAGTGAATTGGGTGGAACCTTTTCCACCCATATTTACAGTTTCTTGGCAGGTGCCGGGCGTAAATGCAGTTACAAGGCCGCTTAGTCTTGTGATTTAAGTCCTTCAAGGCGCAACCACGGCGTTTTACAGGGCTTGACAGAGCGTTTACCATAAGATTCTCGACTTACCGTGGGCCGAATGGAATTCATATGAGCAAATCATCCAGCGGCGATTCCAAGAACACCCTGTACTGCTCTTTCTGCGGGAAGAGCCAGCATGAGGTGCGCAAGCTGATCGCTGGGCCAACTGTATTTATCTGTGATGAATGCGTTGAGCTTTGCATGGACATCATCCGCGAAGAACACAAGAGCAGCATGGTCAAATCCAAGGACGGCGTTCCGACGCCGGCTGAGATTTGCGAGGTGCTCAGCGATTATGTGATTGGCCAGGACCGTGCCAAGCGCGTTCTCTCCGTCGCGGTGCATAACCATTATAAGCGCTTGAATCACGGAGCTAAGAATGGCGAGCTTGAGATTGCGAAATCCAACGTTCTGCTTATTGGCCCGACCGGTTCAGGCAAGACGCTGCTAGCCCAAACGTTAGCTCGTATTTTGGATGTGCCGTTCACAATGGCCGATGCAACGACGCTAACTGAAGCCGGTTATGTGGGTGAGGATGTCGAGAACATCATCCTCCGCTTGTTGCAATCCGCTGACTACAATGTGGAGCGGGCACAGCGCGGCATCGTCTATATTGATGAAGTCGACAAGATCAGCCGCAAGTCGGACAATCCTTCGATCACCCGGGATGTTTCGGGCGAGGGTGTACAGCAGGCGCTGTTGAAGATTATGGAAGGTACGGTTGCGTCCGTGCCGCCACAAGGTGGCCGCAAGCACCCGCAGCAGGAATTCCTGCAGGTCGATACGACGAACATCTTGTTTATCTGCGGCGGCGCGTTCTCTGGCTTGGAGCGGATTATTTCTGCGCGCGGCAAGGGCACGGCTATGGGCTTCGGTGCCGATGTCCGTTCGCCAGATGAGCGTCGGCATGGCGAAGTGCTTGCTGAAGTAGAGCCAGAAGATCTACTGAAGTTTGGCTTGATTCCAGAATTTGTTGGCCGCCTTCCCGTATTGGCAACACTGAGTGATCTAGATGTAGAGGCGCTGGTTGAGATTCTGACCAAGCCGAAAAACGCGCTGGTCAAGCAGTATCAGCGCCTGTTTGATATGGAAGACATCAAGCTGACATTCACCGATGATGCGCTTGAAGCGCTCGCAGAGCGGGCGATCCAGCGGAAAACGGGCGCACGTGGATTGCGCTCCATCATGGAAGAGATCCTGTTGGATACCATGTTTGATCTCCCAAGCTTGGAAGGTGTGGATGAGGCTATCGTGAATCGTGAGGTTATCGAGGGCCGCGCCCAGCCGCTTTATGCTTATGCTGAAGCAGACGATGTGTCTGCAGCAAGCCCGGATATGGCTTCTTAAGGGGCTCTACGCGCATTTGCGCGTCCGAAAGGCTGAATTGAATTGTTAAAACCGGGCTTTCGAGCCCGGTTTTTGTTTTTCAAAGGGCTGGTTTCCGACTTAAACACAGTTACAGACTTGATTAAATGCTTTTTCAGACCCACTTAAATGTTCTGCCACCTGTCGAAGCGTCATGCTTACGACTGAACTTCACATCAGGAATTCCAAATCCATGACAGGCTCCAATACCTTCCCGGTCCTGCCTCTGCGCGACATAGTCGTTTTCCCACATATGATCGTGCCTTTGTTCGTTGGCCGCGAGAAGTCCGTCCGTGCCCTGGAAGAAGTCACCAACGGTGACGGGCGCATTCTACTCGCTGCCCAGAAGGACGCGGGCGTTGATGATCCGGGTCCAGACGATATTTACACCGTCGGCGCCGTCGGCTCGATCCTGCAACTGCTAAAACTGCCCGACGGCACGGTTAAAGTGCTGGTCGAGGGTGGCGAACGGGCGCAGATCACCGGGTTCACTGGCCGCGAAGAATTTTTCGAGGCCACAGCCGACGTGCTGACCGACGGCGATGACGATGCGAACCCGGAGCTCAAAGCGCTTGCGCGGACCGTCGTCACGCAGTTCGAATCATATGTAAAATTAAACAAGAAGATCCCGCCGGAAGTACTGGTTTCCGTCAATCAGATCGAAGAGCCGTCTAAGCTCGCGGACACGATTGCGGCGCATCTTGCCCTCAAAATTCCGGAGAAGCAGGAACTCCTGGAGGCCGTCAGTGCCAAGGACCGGCTTGAGCGGGTATTCGCCCTCATGGAAGGCGAGATCGATGTTCTTGAAGTCGAGAAGCGCATCCGTGGCCGCGTTAAGCGCCAGATGGAACGGACGCAGCGTGAATACTATCTTAACGAACAGATGAAGGCCATTCAGCGCGAACTCGGCGACGATGATGAAAAAGACGAAATTGCCGAGCTCGAAGAAAAGCTGTCAAAGGTCAAGCTTTCTAAGGAAGCCCAAGAAAAATCCCAGGCTGAGCTGAAAAAGCTGCGCAATATGAGCCCGATGTCGGCAGAAGCGACGGTCGTTCGCAACTATCTGGACTGGATGACCTCGATCCCTTGGAAGAAGCCAAGCCGGGTGAAACGCGATCTGAAGGGTGCGGAAGAAGTTCTGAATTCTGACCACTATGGCCTGGAGAAAGTCAAAGAGCGCATCCTGGAATATCTCGCGGTGCAGACCCGTATGCGGAAGGTCAAAGGGCCAATTCTGTGTCTTGTTGGCCCGCCGGGCGTCGGTAAAACCTCACTTGGCCGCTCAATCTCGAAGGCGACGGGGCGGAATTTCGTGCGCATGTCTCTTGGCGGTGTGCGGGATGAGGCCGAAGTGCGTGGCCATCGCCGAACGTATATCGGCTCCATGCCGGGCAAAATAATCCAGGGCATGAAAAAAGCAAAGAGCTCCAATCCGCTCTTCCTCCTGGATGAGATCGATAAACTTGGTTCGGATTGGCGTGGCGATCCTTCGTCAGCGCTGCTCGAAGTACTGGACCCTGAACAGAACTCAACCTTTGCTGATCACTATCTTGAGGTTGATTATGACCTTTCGGACGTCATGTTTGTCACCACGGCCAATAGCCTGCGTATGCCACAGCCACTGTTAGATCGGATGGAGATCATCCGGATCCCCGGCTACACCGAAGATGAAAAGGTTGAGATTGCCAAGCGGCACCTGATCGACAAGCAGGTCAAAAACCATGGCCTAAAAGAAGGCGAATGGGGAATTACGGACGATGGCCTGCGGGACCTGGTGCGGTATTACACCCGCGAAGCTGGTGTGCGTAACCTGGAGCGTGAGATTGCGAACCTAACGCGCAAAGCAGTGCGTGAGATCGTGGCTGGCGAAAAAGCATCTATCAAAGTCACAAAGCGGAATCTGGAGAAATATGCAGGTATCAAGAAGTACCGCTATGGCAAGGCAGAGCTTGAAGACTTGGTCGGTGTTGTAACTGGCCTAGCGTGGACTGAAGTCGGCGGGGAATTGCTGTCGATTGAAGCGGTTGTTATGCCAGGCAAGGGAAATGTTGCGCATACGGGCAAGCTTGGTGATGTGATGCAGGAATCGGTGCAAGCCGCCCGCAGTTTCGTGCGCTCACGCCTGTTGCGCTATGGCATCTTGCCACCTGATTTCACCAAGCAGGATATCCATGTCCATGTGCCCGAAGGGGCGACGCCGAAAGATGGTCCATCCGCCGGCGTAGCGATGTGCACGTCGATCATTTCTGCGATGACGGGCATTCCTGTCCGTGCTGACGTTGCCATGACGGGTGAAATCACTCTGCGTGGCCGAGTGCTGCCCATCGGCGGCTTGAAAGAAAAACTGTTGGCTGCTCTCCGTGGTGGCTTGCAGACGGTTGTTATCCCGAAGGACAACGAAAAAGACTTGGCGGATATTCCAGATAACGTGCTGAAAGCGTTGAAAATTTACCCTGTCGAAACAGTGGATGAGGTGCTGAAGCATGCACTGGTCCGGCTGCCGACACCGGTGGAATGGTCCGAGGCGGACGCAGCGTCTGCCAAAGCCGCTGTGGCGAAGCCTGATAGCGCTGAAATCGTCGCCCATTAAGGGTGGCGCTTTCCGCCTGACGGAAAATCTGCAAAGGGGCGCTGGTAAAATAGGCACCCCTTTGCGCAATCACGTTTCATGGGCAAACTCGCATTTGCTGTTGAGGGCACGCGCCTGCGGCGGAAAGCGCGGTTTAGACTGTTAATAAAAAAGCTGTCTGTCGATTGACGGAACCGAAACCGCCTGTATTCTGCCCTCATTAGAAACATTGGGCTTCGCTTTATCGGAATGGCCGGGGCGAAGTCAGTGACAGGGAGCTACACGTGAACAAGAACGAATTGGTTGCAGCCGTTGCCGACAGCGCGGATATCAGCAAGGCGGACGCCGGTAAAGCCGTCGATTCCGTATTCGATGCGGTTTCCGATGCGCTGAAGGGCGGCGACGAAGTTCGCATTGTTGGCTTCGGCACATTCTCCGTCGCGTCGCGCGCGGCCTCCACAGGTCGTAACCCACGCACCGGTGAGACCATTCAGATCAAGGCTTCCAAACAGCCTAAATTTAAGGCTGGTAAAGGCCTTAAAGACGCGGTCAACTAAGCCCGTCTGTCGGATTGGAGCCATCTACGCCCTTTGCGGCGTGGATGGCTTGTTCCATATCTTTGGACGGCTTTGGGTTTGGGCGATTAGCTCAGTTGGTAGAGCGCCTCGTTTACACCGAGGATGTCGGCAGTTCGAGCCTGTCATCGCCCACCATCCATCGAGCCTTCCTATAGCGGTCGCAACGCTGTCAAAGCTGCGTCGCAGTTTATATAGTTTTGGTTGTGAGCGTCGCATGTGCGGCGCTTTTTGGGTTTCTGGGGAGTGGGTATTGTGATCAATCCTGGCGGTAAGTCTCTACTTGGCAAAACAGCGATCGTTACGGGGGCCGGCAAGAATATCGGCAAGCGCGTGGCAGAGCACTTGGCTGCAGTTGGTGCCAATGTTGTCGTCAACGGCCGCAGTGACCGAGCCGCCGTTGAAGAGACTGTAGCGACCCTGGAGCGCGACTACGGTGTGAAGGCGTTGGCATACATGGCAGATGTCACAAATCGGTCAGAGGTCGACGCCATGGCGGCTGCAGCTATGGATCGCTTCGGGCGAATGGACATTATTGTCAGCAATGTGGCGCATCGTAACCAAACGCCATTCCTGGATATGGATTACAGCGAATGGCGGAGCGTCATCGATTCGGCGTTGGATGGAGCATTTCACGTCTGCCAGGCCTTCGCGCCGCATATTATCGCTGGCGATGAAGGCGGTGCGATTGTGACGCTGAGTGGTATTTCGAATCGGGTTGGCACCTTGAACCGGATTCATGTGAATACGGCGAAAGCTGGCCTTGAAGGTTTCACCCGCGGCCTTTCGCGCGAAATGGCGCAGCATGGCATCACCGTGAACGCGGTAGCGCCCGGCATGATTGACACAACGCGCGGCGAGAGTGCTGGTGCCCGCCCCAGCATGGCCGATCGTGGAATTCCGCTGAACCGAGCGGGGTCTGTTGACGAAGTTGCAGCGATGATTCGCCTGCTCTGCACGCCTGAAGGCACTTATACAACGGGACAGACGATTCAAGTGAACGGCGGCGTTTACATGGCGTAAGGTAGTAGCCCTATATTGTTCGTTAGAGGGTATTGACGGCGCGCCTCAGCGCCAGTACATACCGCCGTCTTAACTGTGCGCACCGCGCCGGTTTGGGGGTGTAGCTCAGTTGGTTAGAGCGCTGGCCTGTCACGCCAGAGGTCGCGGGTTCGAGTCCCGTCACTCCCGCCACTTTTCCTCTCATATTCAAGATGCCAACTCCTATTCTCTCCCCCAACAGCGTTTGCACAGCAAATGATGAACGCTTCCAAGATATATCGTTAGTCCGGTAGGACTTTGCCCTGAGCGGTTAAGCTTGGTGCCGTTTCATGTGGACACGAGACGCTTTTTAGCCTGATCGTATCGCTCCCCCAATTCCTCTTTCCATTTATTAATGACGCTCGAAGCATCCGGCTTCTGAAACAACTCATTGCGCCATGATTTCTATGAAGAATATAATTTTCCAGAATGTTTTGCGTGTCCAATTTGTTATGATATAACGTGTTGAAATTGCTCTCGGAGATACTCTCATGATGCGGAGGTGTTGGCGGTGGCGTTTGATGCTGGCAGCAGCGGCAATCGCCCTCTGCTCCTCAAATCTTGCTGCCGCGGAGGTGTCGCAGGTTGGGTGGAAGGATTTGCTGCCCTCGCAATATGACGCGATGGGCAAAGAAGTCGATGTGTTGCAGGCGCGCTTGAACGCTATGCCGATGAAGGCACAGGAAGCGTTTCGGGATATTGGAGCCAAGCGCAGGCTTCTGAGAGATATGAAAGACGCGAACCTGACCAAAGCTGATTTGATGCCATTCGATCGCGATTTGCTGAAGAAGGATTTAGCCAGTCAGTTTCCAGAAGCCGTCGTGATCGCGGACGAGGTCGATGACCTAAACGGCAGGCTCGACCTGCTGGACAGGACGCCGAACGCTGATCTGAATGGCAAGACAATCCGAATGTCAGGTTATGTTCTACCATTGGAGTTTGTTGGGGTGGCAACCACAGAATTCCTGCTTGTTCCGTTTGTTGGTGCCTGCATCCACGTGCCGCCACCGCCTGCAAACCAGATCGTCCACGTAAATTTCAAACCTGGCTTCAAAAGCAAAGGCCTGTATGCCCCGGTCTACATCACAGGTCGCCTGGCCGCGATTGGCGGGACGGTTGATCTTTCATTGACTGATGGGGAGAGGCCTGTTGAGACAGGTTATCGGCTGCAGGCCGTCATCGTTGAACCTTATAAGGAGTAATCTGATGCGAATTTCGTTGATCACGCTTGTCAGTTTGGGGCTTATGACAACGGCACCCCTTGCTGCTGAACGGCGCCAGCATGATGCCCACGAACATGGCCATGCGGAGATGCGGGTCGTTCTAGATGGGGCCGTACTCGCGGTTGAGATTGAAGCACCTGGCATGGATATCGTCGGGTTTGAACATCAGCCGAAAACTAGAGCCGAGAAGTCCAAAGTCCGACAAGCACTTGAAAAACTTGAGAGCGCCGCGCCATTATTTGGGCTATCCCAAAAGGCTGAGTGTTCTGTAACCGTGGCTCATGCAGAGCATTCGGCACTCAGGCAAGACGATGATCATCATTCCGCGCATAAAGAGCATGCGCATAAAGAGCATGCCCATAAAGAGCATGCGCATAAGGATGATGATCACGCAGATGAACCGAGTACCCACAGTGCATTCCATGCCCATTACGAATGGACCTGCAAAACGCCGGAGGCTCTAAATCAGGTTGATGTACGCTATTTTGACGCGTTTCCAGCTACTGCTGAGATTGACGCCATGATCATTGGGCCGAATGGCCAGACGGCGCAGGAATTGACGGCAAAATCAACACGGATCAAGTTCTAGCGCAGTGCCGGACAAGATCGTTAAAGCACGTAATCTTTCTTTCGGCTGGCGGTCGCGGAGGCCGGAGGTCCTAAACATCAAAGCGCTTGAAATAGTGGCTGGCGAGCGTGTCTTCGTAGAAGGGCCTAGTGGAAGCGGGAAGACCACGCTACTCAATCTTGTGGCGGGCGTTCTGTTGCCGAAAGCAGGCAAGCTCCAGGTGTTGGGGCAAGATATGGCAACGCTGTCCAATCGGCGGCGGGACGGGTTCCGGAGTGACCATATAGGCTTCGTTTTTCAATCCTTTAATCTGGTGCCGTATCTGTCCTTAATCGAGAATGTGGTGCTGGCGTGCCGATTTTCGGGGCGGCGGCGAGCGCGTATCGCCGCCGCCGGTCGCACACCAGTGGAGGAGGCGGCACGGCTGCTATCGCATTTGGGGCTGGGAGATCAGGCGCTCGCATTGCGCGGGGTCAATCAGTTGAGCACAGGCCAGCAACAACGCGTCGCTGTTGCGCGGGCACTCATTGGGCAACCAGAACTCATTATCTGCGACGAGCCCACGTCCGCCCTTGATGCGGACTCGCGTGAGGCCTTTTTGGAGCTGCTCCGCGCCGAAACGGAGGCGGCGGGCGCAACCTTGATCTTTGTTTCCCACGATCGCGCATTAGCCGCAGGATTTGACCGAACGATTGCGCTCCCGGCGATCAACACGAATGGTGAGGGAAGCCAATGACCTTCCCTTTAATTTGGTTGGCGGTCCTTAGTCTGCTAAACCGCTGGGCGACCGCAGGCCTGACCATTACGGCAATCGCACTGAGCGTTGGCATGTTGCTGGGGGTGGAGAAGGTACGGACTGGTACCCAGGACAGCTTTTCAAACACGATTTCCGGTACGGATTTGATCGTTGGCGCACGGAGCGGGTCCATCCAGCTGCTACTCTACTCTGTGTTTCGCATTGGCGACACGACCAACAATATTTCTTGGGAAAGCTATGAGGATCTGCGGGCATGGCGCGAGGTAGAATGGGCTGTTCCTATATCGCTCGGCGATTCCCATAAAGGCTTTCGTGTAGTCGGCACGACCGTGAGGTACTTCGAGCATTACAAATATGGCCGCCGCCAGTCCTTGGCCTTCTCGTCCGGCAAGCCATTCGCTGGACTCTATGATGCCGCCATCGGCGCTGACGTTGCGGAAGAGCTTGGCTATGCTGTTGGCGACAAAATCACCCTCGCCCATGGCGTTGGCGCGTTTGGCTTCACGCAGCATGATGATAAGCCGTTCCAGGTCTCCGGCATTCTCGCTAAAACTGGCACGCCCGTTGACCGGTCTGTCCATGTCAGCCTGGAAGCGATTGAAGCGATCCACATTGGCTGGAAGGATGGCCGCCCGCCGCGGGTTGGCGGTGCACTTTCAATAGGCGCCGCAATGCCGCCAGACCTCGAGCCAAAGGCGGTGACCGCCGTCCTGCTTGGTTTGAAGTCGCGGATGGCGGTTTTCACGATTCAAAGACGGGTGAACACCTACAGCGAGGAGGCGCTGCTCGGCATTTTGCCTGGCGTGGCGCTGCAGCAGCTTTGGGATGCGATTGGCGGTCTAGAAGCCGCACTGTTGGCGATCTCGCTCATGGTAGTCGCAACAGGCTTCCTTGGCATGATGGCCGTGAGCCTTAGCGGGCTCAACGAACGCCGTCGCGAAATGGCGATTCTGAGGTCGGTTGGGGCTAGGCCCGTTCATGTGTTTCTGTTGCTGGTCGTCGAGTCCGGGGTTCTCGCCACGATTGGTGCGCTTATCGGTGCGGGCGGCCTATATCTGGCGCTGGCCATAGCACAGCCGATCATCCAGACCCGTTTCGACTTCTATCTCCCAATCGACTGGCCTTCCACTTGGGAGTTAACTGTGCTTATCTTTGTCAGCGCATCTGGCTTTATCTCCGGCATCATCCCAGCCTTGCTCGCATATAAGCGTTCGCTCGCAGATGGCATGTCTATCCGAATTTAGGATTCAGGCAGGCTGGGCCGCTGCGGCTTCATCGGCTCTTCACAAAAAAGGGGAAGTCCGAAGACCTCCCCCTAATCTCATAGAATTTCAGCCCGTATCACCACATGGCGACCGGATTGATGATAATCTGAACGGTGCCTTTGACCCGTGCTTGGCTCAGTAGGAACATAAACTCGTTGACGCCCTCTTTGGCTAGGCGGCCTGTGTTCATGGTCTCCAGGATGTAAATACCGTTTTTTTCAATAGGGCAACGTGGCCGTAGAAGACCTTTTCGCTCTCCTTTAGCGGCACAAAGTCTACGCCCCAAGTATCAGCGCCGACGGCCATCACGTTCTTTCGCGCGAGATATACTGCTGCCGCATTGTCGATACCAGGTTCGCCAGAAAACCAGGCCTTCGGGTTGCTCTCCAGCATGGCATCCGTCCAGCCGGTATGGAACATTATGACATCGCCCTGGCGAATTTCGACACCCTGCGCCTTTGCGGCGGCTTTGATATCGTCTGGGCCTAAGCTTTCGCCAGCATCCAGCACGGGTTTACCGCGATGCATGGCCATGTCGATCATGACACCACGACCGATCATTGGTGGAATATTGTGAACGCCAAGCGCTTTCAGGCCTGAAATATCAGCGAAATCAACGCCCATATTGCAGTTATAGTACATGAACTCTTCGCCGAGATGGCCGAGGCCATCGATCTGTGGGCCCTTACCCCACCAAAGCGAAGCTATGTCGTCATTGTAGACGATGTTCCAGCCGAACTCGGTGCGGATGCTGCCTGATTACTGGCCGGGTTGCCGATCTGCAGCATCATCCCGCGCGGCGGGAATGCTGGCATATTGCGATCAACGACGATGCCAAGCGGGTGACTCTCACCTTTCTTGACCAGTTTCGTCGCCATAAGCACTTGTTCTGGTGTGACGTAGTTGGCCGCACCAATCTGGTCATCTTTACCCCATTTGGATGGCTTGCACTCTACCGCTTGGGCAGCGGTGCCGATGCCTATAACCGCTGTCATGACAGCGGCGGCTAATGTAAATCGCTTCATAGAAGTTTCCTCCCAGAGAGTTGGTTAAGCCGGGATTCGTTCTTGTATTTTGCCCCTAGCCTAGAAAGCTTCGCCGGAATATTTGGCGGGCATAAGTTTCCGCGCAAGCTGGAATGCACTAAGACATAACGCAATAGGTACATTTGCGATGGGATTAGGCTGATGAAGGTAGGGATTGTGGGCGCTGGCGGGCGCATGGGCCGGTTACTGGTTCAATTGGCGCATGAGGCGGACGGCATGACCGTCGCTGCTGCATCTGAATTGCCAGGCTCTCCCTTTTTGTACAGGGATGCAGGTGACCTTGCAGGCGTTGGCCCGATTGGCATCGTGGTTGGCGATTCCGCGGAAGCTGTATTCGAAGCAGCAAACATCGTGATCGAGTTCTCTGTACCCCAGGCGACGGCGGACCATGCAGCCTTCGCCGCCAAGCATGGTACCTCCTACGTCACTGGCACCACTGGCTTGGACCCCGCCCAGGAAGCTGCATTGGCGGAAGCGGGCAAAACTGTGCCGATTCTCTATGCGCCGAATATGAGCGTTGCCGTCAACCTGTTCATGAGCTTGGTTCAACAAGTCGCAGGCGTACTCGGGCCAGATTACGACATCGAAATTCTGGAAATGCATCACAAGTATAAAATCGATGCGCCGTCTGGCACGGCCGTTGGTTTAGGTAAGGCAGCGGCGAAGGGCAGGGGCGTTGATCTGGATGATGTGGCGATCTGGTCTCGTGAAGGCGAAACCGGAGCCCGTCCAGACGGTGCCATTGGCTTTGCGACCTTGCGTGGTGCTGATGTCGTTGGTGAGCACACAGTGATGTTTGCCAGTGCAGGCGAGCGCATGGAATTCACCCACCGATGCACGGACCGCAGCTTGTTCGCGCGCGGTGCGATTCGCGGTGCACAATGGATATCAGATAAGCCTCCTGGGCTTTATGCCATGGCGGATGTACTTGGTATTTAAGGCGCTAAGACCCACTCAATGAAACGCACCTATCGCGCATGTTATCAAGCCGCATTTGCGGACCGTGGCCTGCTTCCGTCATTCTGGGCGGATGGCAAGTTGCGCTTGGGCGTTGGCCGAAGGCCGCGATGGCCGCGGAAAGGTTCAGCCTCCATTGTTGACGACATGACTTTGGCACCTGCGGTTACGCCAACAGTTTCAGCTGCCTCAGGTACTAGTGGTGTTGGCTTTGCTGCCTGGGCGGCGATCACTGCGGCCTGCATGATCATGCTGTTATCAACAGGCCTGCGCTCCACCATGGGGTTGTTTGCTGAGCCGACAAGCACCTCGCTCGCTATAAGCATCGGTGCGTTCTCATTTGCAATCGCTTTGCATCAACTTCTGTGGGGGCTGCTCCAGCCGTTTGCGGGAGTCATTGCAGATAAGATGGGCCCAATCCCAGCCCTGCTTTTAGGTGCTGCGGCCTATGGTGGTGGGTTTGCGATCATGGCGTTGGCCCAAGGCGGCGGGATGCTCATCCTGGGCGCTGGCGTTGCCATCGGCCTTGGGCTTGCCTGCACCAGTTTCGGCGTGATGGCGGGCGCGGTAGCACGCCTTGTGCCGCCTAAGGACCGCTCAACAATGTTCGGCGTCATCGCGGCTGCGGGCGCTATGGGCCAGGCGACGGTCGTCCCTGCTACACAGCAGACGCTTGAAGCCTTCGATTGGCGCACGGTGGCCTGGGTGCTGGCAGCAGTCGCCTGCGCCATCGCGCTTTTGGCGATTGCGTTCCGGGGCCAGGGCGGTAACGCCGGTACAGCCTCAAATGAGCCAGACATCGGTGTGCGCGCAGCGATTGTTGAGGCAATGCGGCATCCGGGATACCTGATGCTGATGGCAGGGTTCTTTGTTTGCGGTTTCCAGTTGATGTTTATCGTCAACCACTTGCCAAACTTCCTCGCACTCTGCGACCTGCCACCTTCAGCTGCTGGATCAGCCATCGCGCTGATCGGCATCTGCAACGCTATCGGCTGTTACAGTTTTGGCCGGCTTGGCACGTTTTGCAGTCGGCGAAGGCTGTTGGCGTTGATCTATATCGTCCGCGCCGTCGCCATCGCCTTCTATATGTCCATGCCGATCACGGTGACCTCCACGCTGATTTTTGCTGGCGTCATGGGATTTTTCTGGCTGGGAACAGCACCGCTCACATCCGGTCTCGTTACTCACATGCTGGGCGCGCGGTACCTCTCCAGTATTTATGGGCCTGTGTTCCTCAGTCACCAGCTTGGCGCTTTCCTTGGCGTGTGGTTGGGCGGTGTCGTATTTGATCTAACCGGCGGCTACGACAATATATGGATGGCAGCAGGTATTATCGGGCTGATAGCGGCTGCTTGGCATATGTTCCTGCCAGATCGGCGAGTCGCGCGCTTGCAGTTTGTCTGATCTAGGCCTATTCCTCCGTCCAATCTCTAAATTTACGCTGGAGGACGCCTGCTGCCATGAGCGCTGACATCACGTCTGAACTTCTCGCGGCTCTGACCGAGCTCGACACGCCGACCGTATGCAATGCGCTGGAAGAAATTGATCAGCGGTCCCGCGATGGCGGGTTCACGACCGAGCCGCTGGTCTGCCCGTTCCCGCAACTCAAATCCATCGTCGGTGTCGCAAAGACAGGCCTTATCCGTTCGGTTAACCCGGGCATGTTGCAGGGCGATGCGGCGGCGAAGAAGCGCGTTGATTATTATGAATATGTCAGCCAGGGCGATACGCAGAAGATCAGTATTCTGCAGGACCTGGACGGCGCACGCGCTGGCACTGGCGCTTTCTGGGGCGAAGTAAATTCCAACATCCACAAAGCGCTTGGCTGCCTTGGTGTCGTGACCAATGGCTGCATCCGCGACATCCCAGATTGGGCGCACGGTTTCCAGGCAATCGCCGGGTCTATTAAACCGAGTCATGCACATGTGCATATGGTGGAGTTCGGCGTCCAGGCAAACATTGCAGGCATGATCGTCAATGATGGTGATCTGGTGCATGCGGACCAACACGGTGCCGTCGTCGTGCCGATGAAGTTCGCACATGAGGTCGTAGCTGCCGCTGGCCGCGTTGCTGACAAAGAAAAAGTCGTCCTCGACATTTGCATGGGCAATGGCTTCACCTGGGCGAAGCTCAAGGCTGCCATGTCCGGCCGCAAAGATATTCACTAGGTACGGGTCACCATGTCTCTTCTTCCGGAAAACCCAGCGTCCCGGCAGCGTTTCGTGCTGGGCGTCACTGCAATGGTCGTGCTGATCGCGGCCTCCAATGTGTTGGTCCAGCATCCAATCAATAATTGGCTGACCTGGGGCGCGCTTACATATCCGATCACCTTCTTGGTGACGGACCTTCTGAACCGGATGGAAGGCCCGAAAGCGGCCAATCGCGTCATCTATGTCGGCTTCGCTGTAGCTCTCGTGGTCTCAATCGCGTTGGCAACGCCAAGGATTGCGATTGCGTCGGGCACAGCGTTTCTCATGGCGCAATTGCTGGATGTGCGTGTGTTCGATCGCCTGCGCGCTGGAAGCTGGTGGAAAGCGCCGCTGGTCTCATCCACCATCGCCTCTGCGCTGGATACGGTGCTGTTCTTCTCCATTGCCTTCTACGGCACGCAAGTTCCTTGGCAAACGCTGCTGCTAGGCGATTTTCTGGTTAAGTTAGCGATTGCGTTTGTCCTGCTTGGCCCATTCCGCATCATGGCGCGCCAGGCGATTACTGCTGCCGGGACTGCTCGATAAGGTCTTGCACGTCAGGTGGTAATTGCGGCGGGGCGAGGTTTTCCTGGATGAGCTGGCGAATTGGGACTTTAACCTTGATGTTGAACTCAAACGGCAACCCGCTATAAAGCTCAACGTTCTTACCCGATATCTTGATATGGAGCCGCAGTTCCTCCGCCTCGATCTTATTGATGCGGATAGAGATCTCGTCATAGGCGAAGTTAGGTAACGCTTTCACGGCAAGCCCGGTGCTTTCATTTGCGCCTTCCAACGCTTTGTCGAGCGCGTGGGGCTTATATTTCAGCACGCCGCCTTTAGTGCCTGTCTACAGCAGTCCGTCATGTAAGGTCAGTTCGCCATTGCGATAGCTGATCGGGATGACGCCTTCCAGCGTGCCGGTGGCTCTCAATTCGTCGAATTCCGCGAATGCCAGGATGCTCGCAAGGTTGATATCGGTGACTTTCAGCACGGCCTCGAATTCCTGTGCCGTCGGATCAATTGAGAGCTTCTGGCTGGATATGAGGCCGCCGAAAAATTCAAACCGTTCGATATCAACGTCGATCTGCTTTGGCGACTTCATGTCAAGCAGAAGAATACCGTGTGTCAGCGGCACGCCAACGTCCAGACACCCAATGCGAATACGTTGTGGCCCGGCCGTTTGCGGCGGGAATAGGTTGGCAAACTCAAAGTTAGCCTCTGCCTGTTCCATTGTAATCTCGACAGTGCGCAGCTTATCAGTGGAGAGTTTTGCCTCGCCGGTTTGACTCTGTATGCCGTCTGGCCCCCATGCGACGCGGGCGGAGGATGAAATTTGGCCGATTGTCTCCGGCAACAGGTGGTAGAGCGGTGGTGCGAAGTCTTGGGGCTGCACAACGCCTGGCGCGAAGACCACTGGCCCCAACTGGAAACTGGCAATCCCAGCGCCGATGCCTAGATCATGGGACCCTTCAAGCCCGAGCGTGGCTTTTTCTGATGCCGCCTTAAGCGCGCCAGAGAAATTGATTGTTTCACCTCGCTCCTTGAGCCTAACCTTGAGCGAGAGCGGGGCGAATGCCGGCTCGGCACCCGTATGCCGTATGCGACCTACCGTCAGGCTGCCATTCTGCGGTGCCGACGCGCCAAGCCGGACCCGCGCATCCACGTTTTCAACGGATAGGTCGTATGCAGGCAGAACGCCTGATGCATCCAAAAGCTCCATATCAACGCCGGCTTGGGTGATTGCGACAGATGCACCGCCTAGCGCCAAGGTAAATGGCGTGTTTGTAACCTCTGAATTCAGCAGAGCGCGCGTCTTGAACCTGGCAAAGCTCAAGTTTAAGTCCAGCCGATTGTTAACCCGGTAATAGATGATCCGCCGCTGTCTGGCATTGGTTAGCGTGAGGCGTACTGGGTCCAGGAGTGTCAGTAATGGACAGGAAAAGCCCTACACCTATATGCGGCCAACGGGCCGTGGGGCGGGTCGCGCGGTCTGGCGTTAGATTGAGCGGGCCCGAAACATCAATGTCAGCGCTTTTGACGGCATAGCCACTAACTTTGCCACGCGCTTTGAGAGAAAGCTTGGCGTTTGCGGAATGTGTTTCTCCAGACCCTTTGACTTACCGTAGTTTCACTTGGCCACTCACAAGAGCTGGACCAAACCCGCCATCCACAAGGCGGAGCGTCATCTCCTGACTATCTAGTTCCTGAATCGGCCCATCTGCGGTCAACAGCATCGCTGCATCGCCTTCCAGAAAAAGCGCTATTCTGGGGTTGGAGAGACCAAGACCAAGATTGCCAATGGCCGCAATCCGCCTGCCGGCTCTTGAGAGACGGTAATCGCGGTTGCGTTGAGCCCTGGGCCGCCCATCCACAGTGACGTCGGCGTTTGTGATGACTGAAACCGTATCGCTAACGCCAGCTGGGGTCATAGTGTGATTCAACCATAGCCCAAGGTTTGCCACGAGCTTGAGTAACGGCTCTTCGATGGAAATTCGTGTATCGCTGCCCCTACGCAGCCGTACTGGCGTGTAGGTGAACGCCAGTACCGGGGCTGAAAGATTGATGGCGCGACCGTCTGCATCTGCCAGATAGCTGTTGAGCAGCGCCTGGAAAGCGTATGGCCCGGTGCGCGTGGCGACGCTTCAAACGCACCGGAGGCGTTCAGCACGCTTGTTTCAACCTGGATGGTGCCATCGATGATCCGAGGTCAGGGGGAACGGGGAAGGCCTTTGCTGCTGCGTTGCCGCCTGTTGGTGAGGCAGTTCTGTCATCGCTGCCGAAATTGGGTATGCCCACGATGCTCATCGCGTCATTCGCGTCCTCGACGATTGTGATGGTTGGCTGCAGGAAGCGGAGCGCGCGGAGTTCTCCGTTCATCAAGCCGTTGGGTGAGAACGTGAGTGTCGCTGCTTCTGCGCGTGGGCCTTTATCGCCGAAGCGCAGGTTTTCCAGCCTGACCCTGTCGGCCTCGACCTCCGCAATATCAAAGGCGATGCCATCCAGGCTCATGAAGCGGAGACTTTGTTCCGCTCCATTTCTGCCACGCTGATGCGGAATCGCCATTTGAGTGCTGCTGCAATGACCAGCAACACCACAAGCGCCAACAGCATATATGGCCATCGGCGGCGTCGGGCGGCTTCGGACTGTGCAGTGTTCATGATTTACATAAAGAGAGAGGCGCAGCCTTTTGCAAGCCGCGCCTCAAACAAATGCTTGATTTCAAAGATGTCGGTCGTCTCACCCGCAGGCAGCGACCGCCCGTTTGGCCATCACGCCGATCAGGTGTGCGCGGTATTCTGCGCTGGCGTGAATGTCCTTATTCAAACCATCTGCTGAGACGGAAATGCCGTCGAGCGCGGAGGCAGAGAAGTTGGCATTCAGCGCTGCTTCCATTTCTGTCGCCCGGAACGCTGTGCCACCGGCACCCGTGACTGCGACACGAACGCCATCAGCCGTTTGTGCTACAAATACACCGACTATAGCGTAGCGGGAGGCTGGGTTCGGAAACTTCGTATAGGCCGCTTTGGTTGGGACTGGGAAGTCAATCCGCGTGATGATCTCACCTTCATCCAGCGCGGTTTCAAACATGCCAGTGAAGAAGTCATCGCACGCGATTTCGCGCTTATCCGTAACGACAGTTGCCCCGAGGCCAAGCACGGCACCCGGATAATCCGCCGCTGGATCATTATTCGCGACAGAGCCGCCTATGGTGCCACGATTGCGGACCATCGGATCACCGATGCCGGATGCCAGCACCGCAAGCGCTGGGATCGCACCTTTGACATCTGCAGAGTTAGCGACCGTATCGTGGGTCGTCACGGAGCCGATGGACACTTTACCGCCAGCAACGCTAACGCCCTTAAGGTCTGCCAATGGGCCGATATCGACCACATCGCTTGGCATGGCTAGGCGTTGCTTCAGTGTTGGGATCAGCGTCATGCCGCCGGCCATCAATGTGCCGTCGTCAGCGCCGGCAACCTTCGCCGCTGCGTCTGCAACGGAACCGGCTTTCTGATAATTGAACTCATACATTCCGGTTTCTCCTTAAGACGCGTGCAGCGCCGCCCACACCTTCGAAGGTGTGGCGGGCATATCAATGGGTTTGGTAACGCCAGCGGCGCGCATGGCCCCGGTGACAGCGTTCATAACGGCGGCGGGTGCCGCAATAGCACCAGCCTCGCCACAGCCTTTAACGCCAAGCGGGTTATGGGGGCAGGGCGTTACCTGCGTATCTACGGTGAAGTTCGGCAGGTTGTCAGCCCTTGGCATGGCGTAATCCATGTAGGATCCGGTCACGAGCTGACCTTCTTCGTCATAAACGCAGCCTTCCAACAGTGCTTGGCCAACGCCCTGGGCGATGCCGCCATGGACTTGGCCTTCGACGATCATCGGATTGACGATATTGCCGAAATCATCCGCTGCCACGAAGTTGGCTAGCGTGACTGTGCCTGTGTCGGGATCAATCTCGACCTCGGCGATATGACACCCAGCCGGGAATGTGAAGTTGGCAGGGTCATAGAACGCCTGCTCCTCCAGCCCTGGCTCAAGCTCATCGTGGGGGAAGTTGTGGGGAACATAGGCTGTCAGGGCCACATCACCGAAGGCAACGCACTTATCCGTCCCAGCGATGGTGAACTGGCCGTCTTTGAACTCCACATCAGTGTCGGATGCTTCCATTAGATGGGCTGCGATCTTCTTGGCTTTGGCTTCCACCTTGTCCAGCGCCTTAGCGAGCGCTGATCCGCCAACCGCCAAGCTGCGAGACCCGTAAGTCCCCATACCGAACGGAATGTTGTTGGTGTCGCCGTGGACAACATCAACGTTTTCGATTGAAACACCAAGTCGTTCAGCGATCACCTGGGCGAAGGTTGTTTCGTGGCCTTGGCCGTGGCTGTGGGTGCCGGTGTGTATGGTAACGGAACCGGTGGGGTGCACCCGCACATTCGCAACCTCATAAAGCCCCGCACGTGCGCCGAGTGATCCAACGACAGCCGACGGAGCGATCCCACAAGCTTCAATATAAGCTGAGAAGCCAATCCCGCGGAGCTTGCCCGCGGCTTTGGAAGCGGCCTGCCGCGCCGCAAACCCATCATAGTTGATGGCCTGCTTCGCCATTTCCAAAGTCCCGGCGTAGTTGCCCGAATCATATTCCAGCGCCACCGGCGTTTGGTATGGGAAGGCATCCGGCGCCACGAAGTTCTTCGTGCGTAGGTCTGCCGGGTCCATGCCGATCTTCCGGGCTGCTTCTTCAACAATCCGCTCAATGACATATGCGGCTTCTGGGCGACCAGCGCCGCGATAGGCGTCGACTGGCACGGTGTTGGTGAACCATGCACGGACATTCGCGTAGACTAGCGGCGTTGTATATTGCCCGGCCAGCAGCGTCGCGTAGAGATACGTTGGAACGGCTGGTGCGAATGTGGAGAGATAAGCTCCCATATTCGCATCCGTCTGGACTTTGAGCGCAAGGAACTTGCCATCAGCGTCAAGACCAAGCTTGGCTATGGTTTCATGGTCGCGGCCATGGGCGTCTGTCATAAACGCTTCAGAGCGGTCGGAGGTCCATTTTATTGGGCGGCGGACTTTGGCTGCAGCCCAGGTAACGATCGCTTCTTCGGCATAGTGAAAGATTTTGGTGCCGAACCCGCCGCCGACATCAGGTGCCACAACGCGCAGCTTGTGTTCCGGTAAGCCAAGTACGAATGCGCCCATCAGCAGGCGGATCACGTGCGGGTTTTGGCTGGTGGTGAAGAGCGTGTGTTCGCCGGTCGCCGTATCATAATCGCCAATAGCGACGCGCGGCTCAATCGGGTTTGCGATCAGGCGGTTGTTGACGAGCGGCAGCTCGACCACGTGGGCGGCTTTGGCCATGGCGGCGTCAATTTCCGCCTCATCGCCAAGTTCCCAGTCGTAGCACTGATTGTCTGCCGCTTCTTCATGGACCTGCGCTTTGCCAGCCTTCGCAGCGGTCATGTTGCCGACACCAGGCAGTTCGCCGTAGTCAACCTGAACCGCTTCTGCAGCAGCACGGGCTTGGCCTAGCGTTTCAGCAATCACGACGGCTACAGCATCACCCACATGACGAACTTTGCCTTGCGCGAGTGCGGGATGCGCTGGCTCGACCATCGGCTCGCCATCTTTTGAGTGGACTTGCCAGCCGCAGGGTAGGCCATTCACTTCGGTGTCCAACAAATCCTGGCCGGTAAAGATAGCTACGACACCGTCCATAGTGGCGGCGGTAGATGTGTTGACGCTATTGAGCGTTGCGTGCGCGTGTGGGCTGCGCACGAATGCGGCATAGGTTTGGCCTGGGCGGTTCAGATCATCTGTGTAGGAGCCCTGACCGGTAACGAAGCGAAAATCTTCTTTGCGCCGGACTGCGGCACCGATACCATCATCTCTAGGCATGTCGTGATCCTCGCGATTAGGCGTTCATCGCACGCGCGCCGGCCATAATGGCCTTCACGATGTTGTGGTAGCCAGTGCAGCGGCAGAGATTGCCTTCCAGCCAGTGGCGCACATCTGCTTCGCTGGGCGAAGAATTGCGCTTGGCAAGTGCAGTGGCGCTCATAACCATGCCCGGGGTGCAGAATCCGCACTGCAGGCCATGATGCTCGCGGAAGGCCTCCTGCATCGGGTGCAGCTCATCACCATTGGCGAGACCTTCGATGGTGGAAACCTCTGCGCCGTCCGCCTGGGCGGTCAGCATGGTGCAGCTTTTCACCGCTTCGCCGTTCATGTGAATGGTACAGGCCCCGCACTGGCTTGTGTCACAGCCAACATGCGTGCCCGTCAGTCTTTGATGTTCCCGCAGGAACTCAACGAGCAGAGTACGGCCTTCAACTTCGCCGGAAACGTGTTTGCCATTGATAGTCATTGAAACGCTCTGCATGCCAGCTCTCTCCCTTTTAGTAAGACCCGCTCACTTTGCGCGACGAGTGTCTGTTCTCGGGAGAGAGGATTACGCCCATGAGTGGCGCGGTCAACAAAAGAAACTTTAATTGCGATTTTAGTCCATCAATATAAAGAGCAAGATCGCCACCAATAAACCAATACCAGCCACCCACATCAGCCCGGGTATCCCGCTGTTGGAATCTGGACGGATGATTGGGCGTGATGCTTCAGCTGCTGCGTCTTCGGCCAGGCGTGCTTCGGTTGATGATGTGGCATTGGCCTGTGCCTGGGGTTCTTGCTGGGCTGGCGGCTCCGCAGATTGCGCAGGCGCGGGCAGTGGCGCAGGGATAGGCGCTGGAGCATCCACTGGCTCTACACTGTTATGAACCGATGAGGGTTCTATCCGGTTCGGGGGAAGGCTTCCAGCAGATACTTGGACTGGTGGTGCCGATGGGGCTGCGGGTTGCGCTTGCGGCGTGGCTAACGGTTCTTCGGCTGCGGGCGACGCAGGAGCTGGTGCTGCTGCGCTTGCGCGTTCCGCGGCGATAGCGGAAAATTTCGTGAAAAAGTCAGCCGCCATCTTACGGGCCGCGCCATCAATCAGCCTGGAGCCGATTTGCGCGAGCTTACCGCCGACCGATGCATCGACTTCATATTTAAGCAGTGTCGCATCCGGACCAGCAGTTTCTAGTCGAACAATGGCTCCGCCTTTCGCGAATCCAGCGGCCCCGCCTGTACCTTCACCGACAATCCGGTAGCTGTGCGGTGGGTTCAGGTCTTGCAGTTGAACACGGCCGCCAAACCGGGCGCTGACCGGGCCTACTTTCGTGCGGACACGGGCCGTGAATGCGTTGTCTCCGTCGCGTTCCAGTTCTTCGCAGCCAGTAATCGCTTGCTTCAGTGCTTCGGGATCGTTCAAGGCATCCCATACAACCGATTGCGGTGCCGGGATTCGCGCTTCACCATTCATGTCCATGTTGAATGCCTTCTCAACTCGTCTATCCCGCCCCAGTTCAGGTAAAACGTATGAGCTTGCAGGCTTGGTTTCAATGGCGCTGAGTGGGGCGGTAGGTAGGGCGGTAAGGCGACGGTCATATTTCAGGCGATAAATACCGTATGTCCATGGTTTCGTTATAAGCTTGGCGGAGCGAACGAGGTTAGGCATACTCGGTTTACTAATTGGACGATTCTCGATTTGGTGAATCTTTCTTATAAGACACACCGTAGCGGGCTTGCCGTTCGCTGCTATATGGTAATTCGGCGGGGGTTAAGGCATGGGGCGATTGGTGATGAGCGGATCAAAGGCTTGGGTCGTATCAATTTTGACGGCGCTGGCGACATGTATCGCCGCACCGGCTCTGGCGGCCGGCGGAGGCGACGGCGCGCCGCATCTTGATGGGGCGGAGCTTGGACTGGTCTGGGTGATCCCATTCGCAGGTATCCTACTTTCAATCGCGATCATGCCGCTCGTGGCGCCAGACTTCTGGCACCATCACTTTGGCAAAATCAGCGCCATGTGGGCAGCAGCCTTTCTGATTCCATTCACAATCGTCTTTGGCCCAGAAATTGCGATTT
>Ga0315331_10000826_pt1 | contig 22416 bp, 19 predicted proteins | sample M160m34915metaG_FD_203456 | JGI IMG/M metagenome (GOLD analysis project Ga0315331, IMG submission 203456) | Ammonia-oxidizing marine archaeal communities from Monterey Bay, California, United States - M1 60m 34915 | ecosystem: Environmental > Aquatic > Marine > Intertidal zone | place: USA...
GGAGTCGGAGGGAGCCCGCGCCGAGCGCAAGCGGGGCCAGGACGACCGCGAGGAGCCCCAGAGAAGAGACCTGCCGACTCGCGATCCGCGCGCTCGCCAGCCGGGCGGCAGGATGACGCTCCGAGAGACCGACCGCCACGCGGGCGAAGGCGCTGACGAGCAGGGCACCGGCGACGACGAGCAAGCCCTGCTCGAGATCCGCAAAGACCAGCGGCGGACCCTCGGCCCCGGCCCAGGTCCCGAGCACCGGCAGCAGGGCCACGACGAGCACCAGGGGCCCCATGCCAAGCAGGTGGGCGCCGCAACGTAGTGCCCGTGCCTCTCCGACGACCCGGCTACGACTGCGAACGAGCCGGGCGAAGGCGGCGAGCGCGCGCGCCGCCAGCGAGCGCGAGGCCGGATGGATCGGCCCCCCTCCCCATTGCGCACGCGGAGGGGCGAGTTCCAGTCGGTCCCGGCGGACGCCCACACGGGCACGCCGCTCCGCCGTCGTGAGGGTCACGAACCCGATCGCGACCACCCCGAGCCCGACCCACGCAAAGAGCAGTGACGTCATTCCCGGCGACTCCCCTGTCGCGCATGCAGCGTCACCAGCAGTGTCGGCAAGACGAACGCCAACGCGCCGGAGATCAGCGTCGCGCCGACCTCACGCAGCGCAACGGCGGCAGCCAGCAGCGAGAGCCCGATGACCGCCACGAAGAAGCCGCTCATCAGGGCGCGATGCAACAACACGGCATGACGCGGCGAGCGACGCACCTTTGGCGAGTGGCCGAAGTGGACCGGTTCGAGACGGGGCGAGAGAGCCGAGCGAACGGGGAGCGCGCGGCGCAAAACCGCGGCGGAGGCCGGCACCACGATCATCGCAGCCACGATGGAGAGGAGCGAGAGTGTCGCCGACATGCTCGACCCAGGGGTCCTCGGAAACGCTCGCACGCCCACCCGATTGGGGGGACGTCGGAAGGGTTTCATTGGACGGGCAGCGGGGGGCGACCTCGGACCGCGTGAGCGGTCCCGCAGGGCAACCCCAACGTAGCCGTAGCCCCTTGTAACGTCAACGAAAACGCCGCTTCACGCGCGTTCTCGTCGAGCGCTCATCAGCCTCGCAGGGGGGGTGGTAGAGTAGGCCGCGTGAGTACCCCCACCGCCGTTCTCGGAGCAGGGAGCTTCGGCACCTGCCTGGCCCTGCTCAGCGCCCGTGAGCATGACGTCAAGATCTGGTCACGACGCGAAGACGTCGCGGAGGCGATCAACCGCGATCATCGCAACCCCCACTACTTGCAGGAGGCAATCCTGCCCGACGCGCTGGAGGCGACGACCGACCTGCGGGAGGCGCTCGCGGGCCGGGAGCTGATCCTCCTCGCCTTGCCCAGTCACTCGCTGCGGGAGGTGATGACCGCGGCCGGACCCTTTATCGAGCCCGGCGCCATCATCGTCTCCACGGTCAAGGGCATCGAATTCGAGACGGGACACACGATGCACGGCGTCCTCGAGGACGTACTCGACCCCGCGCACCACCCCCGCCTGGTTGCGCTCTCGGGACCTTCGTTCGCGGCCGAGATCGCGCGCCGCAAACCCACGGTCGTCACCCTCGCCTGTCGCGAAGAGGCCTACGCCATCTCGGTCCAGGCCACGCTCTCCAACGCCTGGTTCCGCTGCTACACGAACACAGACGTGGTTGGGGTCGAAATCGCGGGGGCGCTCAAGAACGTCATCGCGATCGCCGTCGGCATGGCCGACGGCCAGGACGGGGGGCTCAACGCTCGAGCGGCGCTGATGACCCGCGGCCTGGCGGAGATCACGCGCATCGGCGTGGCGCTCGGCGCCGAGGCGGAAACCTTCCTCGGGCTCTCCGGCATGGGCGACCTGTTGCTGACCTGCACGGGGGATCTCTCGCGCAACCGACGCGTCGGGCTCGGGCTCGGGCAGGGGCGCGCACTCGAGGAGATCGTGGCCGAGTTGGGCGAGGTCGCCGAGGGCATCCGCACGACCCGCGCCGCCTGCCGCCTCGCCGCCCGCCTCGGCGTGGAGGCCCCGATCTCGACTCAGGTGCGCATGGTCCTGGATGGGGAGAAAACACCTCAAGAGGCCGGTCATACGCTGATGACTCGGCAACTGAAGAGCGAACGGGATTCGACGCTCCACCGGGAAATACAAAGAGAACGCGTTCGCTAAATGAGGCGATCTGCTTCGAAAATCGCGAAAAGCCCTGGAAACGCAAACCTTCTTCGTTTTTGAAAACGATTTTCGATAGAGTGTCCGCGGCGCGGCCCGCGCCTCTTCGCCCCGAGACGACCAAGCCATGAACTCCGCCCAGCCCGACGCCCCCAACCGGATGACCCTGGATCGCATCGAGCGGGGCGGGGTCGTCCGCGTGCTGGACGTCGAGGGCGACGACCCGATTGCGCGGCGGCTGGACGATCTCGGCCTCCGCGCGGGCGCCCGGGTCGAGGTGATCCGCCGCGCACCCATGGGTGACCCGACCGTCTTCGAGCTCCATGGCTACCAGCTCTGTCTGCGACGCAGCGAGAGCGCCCGCGTGCAGGTCAGCCCCACCATGTCCCCGGAACCCGGACTGGTATGAGCGCGCCGGCCATTTCGAGCCACGGTGACGCAATGAGCGGGACCGTCTTCGGGCTGCTGGGCAGCCCGAACGCGGGCAAGACGACCCTCTTCAATGCACTGACCGGACTGCGTGCCCGGGTCGGCAATTATCCGGGGGTCACGGTCGAGCGGCGCGAGGCGAGCCTGGACCTCGGCGGCACGTCCGCGACCCTGATCGACCTGCCCGGCACCTACGGGCTCGAACCGATCTCGGCCGACGAGGAGGTGGTCCGCGACGTACTGGCGGGAGACGTCGAGGGAGTCACCCGACCCGACGCGCTGCTGGTCGTGGCCGACGCCTGTTCGCTCTCCCGCACCCTGCCCTTCATCGGCGAAGCGCTCCACCTCGGCCGTCCCGTCTGCCTCGTGCTCAGCATGCTCGACGAGTTGGCGGCGCGCGGCGGCGCAATCGACCTCCCGCGTCTGGAGGACGCCCTCGGCATCCCCGTCGTCGGCGTCATCGGCCACCGCGGACGCGGCCTCGACCGACTGCGCTCGCTCCTCTCGGAGTCCGCCGACTGGGCCACTCCGGCGATCCTCCCCCCCACGGATCGCGCCGATCGCGCGGCCTGGGCCGAATCGATCGGTGACCACGTGATCGAGGCGCCCCCGGACCGCCACTCGCTGACGGCACGCGTCGATCGCGTCGTCCTGCATCCGCTCTGGGGGAGCCTGCTCTTTGCCGCCGTCATGGTCACCTTCTTCCAACTGATCTTCAGTGCGGCGGGCCCCGCCATGGACTGGATCGACGCGACCATCGGCAGCGGCGCGGCGTGGCTCCGCGCCACCATGCCCGAGGGTTGGCTCGTCGACCTGCTCGCGGATGGGCTGATCGCCGGCGTGGGCTCGGTCGTCATCTTCCTGCCCCAGATCGTAATCCTCTTCTCGCTGCTCTCCCTGCTCGAGGGGCTCGGCTACATGGCGCGGGCCGCCTTCCTGATCGATCGCCTGATGGGCCGGATCGGGCTGGAGGGTCGCGCCTTCGTGGCGCTGATCTCCTCCTGGGCCTGTGCCGTCCCGGGCATCATGGCGACCCGCACGATCCCTTCGCCCCGCGACCGGCTGGTCACGATCCTGGTCGCGCCGCTGATGACCTGCTCGGCCCGGCTCCCGGTCTATGCCCTGCTGATCAGCGCATTCGTGCCCGAACGCACTGTCTGGGGTCCAATCGGGCTGCAGGGCCTCGTCTTGCTCGCGCTCTACGTGGGCGGCACGGGAGCGGCCCTCGGCGTCGCGGCCCTGTTCAAGAAGACCCTCGTGCAGGGCGACGGGCTGCCCTTCGCGATGGAGCTCCCGACCTATCGCTGGCCAACGCTGCGGGTCTGGTCCTCCCAGGTCCTGGAGAGCGCCGGCATGTTCCTTCGCCGAGCCGGCACGATCATCCTCACGGCCTCCCTCGTGCTCTGGGTCCTGCTCACCTTCCCCAAGGTCGAAGCGCCGGCGGGGCTCGACGAGACCGCGGCCGCGGCCTGGTCCCTCGAGCACAGCGCCGCCGGCCGCCTCGGCCACGCAATCGAGCCCGCGCTGGCGCCGCTCGGCTTCGACTGGAAGATCGGCGTCGGCCTGATCGCGAGCCTCGCGGCCCGGGAGATCCTCGTCGCCACCCTCGCCCAGATCTACGCGACCGGCGCAGAGGAGGACGTGGGCTCGCTGCGCGAGGCGCTGCGCGCGGACCGCTGGCCGGATGGGAGGCCCGTCTTCGACGCCGCGACCGTCGGCGCACTCTTGGTTTTCTTCGTCTTCGCGCTCCAGTGCACCTCGACCCTCGCGATCATGCGCCGGGAGACGAACTCCTGGCGCTGGCCCGCCTTCGCCTTCGGCTACCTCTTCGCGCTCGCCTACGGCGCCAGCTTCGTGACCCATCGCGTAATCGACGCGCTCGTCTAACGGGCCGATCGGATCCAAGGCCTGCCCGAAGAACGAGCCGAGCGACGGGATCGGTTATGCTCTGCCCATGCGCTCCTTCCGCCGGGCCCGCCTTCCCCAATCCGTCTGGACCCTGTTCATCGTCGGCTTTTGCGCGGCGCTGCTCGCAAATACCGGCTGCATGACCCGCACGGTCCGTCACCGGCTGATCGAACAGAACCTGATCGAGGTCGACCTCGTCCGCGAGGTCTCGGGCTTCTCGGTCGAGGAACGAGGCTACGAACACCCGGCAACGATCTCGGCCGAGCGTCTCGCACATATTCTGGGCGCGTTGGAGATCGAGAGTCGGGACAAGAAGGGAGGCCTCGTCCGCGAGCCGGCCTTCCAGCCCGAGACCCTGCCCCGAACGGCCGAGCAGCTCTCCCGCGCCTTCGCCGAGGCGGGGCCGAATGAAGAGATCGGCGTCAAGGTGATCCGCAAGGAGCGCAGGCTCGGCGTCTTCCACCGAAAATTTCTGACCACGTTCCTCGCCTACATGGACGACGACCATCTCTATCTCCTCCTCCGACGCGTCGAGTGGCCGATCCCCCAGGCCGACAAGAAGCAGACGCTCCCCGAGCCGAGCCGAAACCGAAAGGTGATGAACTTCCGCCTCGTCACGGGGGACCCGATCTTCTTCGCCGGCGTGCAGGACGTCGAGGTCGCCTGGCGCAACCCCGTCTTCCGCACGGCCTTCCGTCTGCCTGGGAGCACAAAAGGCGAGCGAAGACGACGCGAGCTACTCGAGACCAGCCCGATCCCTCGGGACGAATTCGAGGAGGGCCGGGCCACCGACGCCGATCTCGAGCAGCTGACCCCGAGCCAGTTGCGGGCCCTCGCCGACCTCGAGGAGGAACGTCAGGCGGGACGAATCACCGAGACCGCCTATCAACGGGCTCGGCGACAGCTTCTCCGGCGGCGCTGACCCCCGACCGAAGGGGGCCGCCTCGCTTGGATCGTCCTGCTCCACGACCACGCCTCTCACCGCCTCTCACCGCCTCTCTAGCCAAACAGGCGCAGATCTGCTGATTCGAGACGGCTGAAATGCGCACTGAACGCAATCTCGCGGGTCGGGCGGTCCTCCCTCGGCGAATAGACCGCTACCTTCGGCCGCCTTTCACGCACTCACTCCTACTCGCGAGACCTCATCCGGCTTCGCCGCTCCAAGGAGACCGCGCTCGATGACAATGATCCAGATCCTGGGCATCGCACTCTTGGCGATCATTGGATTTCGCCTGCCCAAGGGCAAAACGCGGACTCGCGTCTTCACCTTTCTCAAGGCCTGGGTGACGGTCTTCGCGTTCTGGGTCCTGCTGAGTCACGAAATCGACGATGTCCCCGTCCTCCAGCTGATCCGCGATCAGATCTCCCAGATCGACGCGAGAACGTTCTGGACCTTCGTCTTGATGGCCACCGGCATCAAAATTATCGGCATGCTGTCCTCGATGTACCGATGGATCCTGATGCTTCGCGGCCAGGGCATCGAACTGCCCTTCAGGCACGTCTTCGGCTCCTTTTTGATCGGGCGCTTCATCGGCACGTTCCTCCCGTCGACGGCCGGTCTCGACGGCTACACCCTCTTCGATGCGGCGCGTTTCAGTGGAAAGACGGTCGAGGTGACCGCCGCGAAATTCGTCGAGAAGGTCTGCGGCTTCTCCGGCGTCTTCATGACTTTCCTGGTGGCGCTCCCCTTCGGCATCGGCATCTTCGGCGAAAACGCGATCCTCTTCGCGTCGATCTCCGTCCCGATCGCCGGGGGTGTGATCAGTGGCCTCGTGCTCGTGCTGCTCTTTCCGGGCATCGTCCAGTGGGTGCTCGAGAACGTCCCGATGCCGGCCAAGGCCCGGATCACCGGCCTCGTCACGCGCATCTCGAACTCCGCCGCCGCCTATCGAGACCATCCGAAGCTGATCCTCCAGATTCTCTTCCTCTCCTTCCTCGTTCATTTCACGACCGCCGTCATGTACTACTACACGGCGCTCGCGATCGGCGCCGAGGGCGCGGATTTCTGGAAGATCACCTTCGGCTCCGCGATCCAGATCTTCGTCACCGTGATCAGCCCCTTCACGATCGCCGGCGAAGGCATCCGCGAAGCCGCGCAATACGTCCTGCTCGGCGAACTGATCGGGCCGGCAGCGGCGATCGTCTCCGCTGCGCTCGGCTTCTGGGCCGCCGAGGCCCCGACGATGTTCGGCTTCTTTTTCTGGTGGGCTCGCGGTGACGATTACCGCCCGGCCTACGCTCGCGTCGACGGGGTCCAGGTAGACTACGAAGAGGCCGCCCGGGCCGCGGCCAGCCTCGAGGAAGACGTCGACACGACCGCGGGAGACGACGTCGCGACACCCCTCGGCGAGCGCCTCTGGCGCGCCCCCTCGGCGGGCGCCTTCGCCGGCATCGCCGCCGGCCTCGTGCTCGGCCTCGGCGAGGCGATCACGATCTATCGAGGGGGTCTCGGCACCGAGAGCCAGGTCTTCTGGTTCGGACCCTTCCTCTGGGCGACGGTCCTCGGCGGCCTGTCGATCGTGGGCGGGCTCTTTCTCGCCACCCTGCCCATGGACCGCAAGGAACTCGGCCACTGGATCGTCCGGCTCGGCTTCGGCGCCTGCCTGATCCCCTTCGGGCTCTTCGTCGTGCTCTTCCGCCTACGACGCGACGTCTATCTCGAACAGATGCCGCCGCTCGGCGTGATCGCCGGCGTGCTGATCGCGGCCACCGTCCTGCTCTTGCTGATCCTCGGACCGGCCCGAAAACTGATCGAGCCCGTCGCCGAACGTCTCGCCCACCCCATCGCCCCGATCGCGCTCTTCGTGCTCGGTGTCTTTGGCCTGGGTGGGGGTCTCTCCCTGGCCTTCGCGCCTGCAGGACTCGAGCGCGCAAGCCGCGACGGCATCGCCGCGGGACTCGAGACGAAGCCCAACGTCGTGCTCGTGATGGTCGACACGCTACGCGCCGATCACCTGTCCTGCTATGGCGCAGACATCGAGACGCCAAACCTCTGCCGCCTTGCCAACGAGGGCACGCTCTACCAAGGCTTTTCGCACGCTTCGTGGACCAAACCCGCGACGGCCTCCCTCATCACCTCCACGCTGCCCTCGACGCATAACGCGATGTCGAAGCCTTCTTCGCTCTCCGAAGACCTCGTCCTGATCCCGGAAGCGCTTCAAGACGCGGGGTACACGACGGGTGGGATCGTCTCCAACGTGAATCTCGCCGAGAGCTTCGGCTTCGCGCAGGGCTACGACGACTATTACTACCTCGGCCCCGACTACCTCTTCGGGGCCCAGGAGTCGAGCTCGAAGCTGATTGTCTACCAGCTCGGGCGCCAGATTGCCCTCGGACTCTTCGGCGGCGACGAAGTGCGCTTCAACGACTTCTATCAGGACTCGGAGGTCGTGAACGACGTCGCGTTCGATTGGCTCGACGAGCATGACGACGAACGATTCTTCCTCTTCGTGCATTACATGGACCCGCACGACCCCTATTTCGAGCATCCCTACAACGGAGTGGGCATCGCCCGGGTGTCGATGCCCGAGCCCGAGCCCGAGATGGCCGAGCGACTCCAAACGCTCTACCGGGGAGAGATCGAGTACCTCGACGCGAATTTCGGGAAGCTCCTGGCGAGACTCGAAGCCGCGGGGATCTACGACGACACCGTGATCGTGTTGACCGCCGACCACGGCGAGGAGTTCCACGAGCACGGTGGTTTCTGGCATGGGCTCACGCTCTACGACGAGCAGATCCACGTGCCCCTGCTCGTGAAGTGGGCACGTGACATGGAAGGGCCGCGGCCCGGCGCGGCGTCGGGACTCGCCCGACTGATCGACGTCGGTCCGACGCTGCTCGGCGCGGCCGGCCTAGCGCCTGCCGAGACCATGCAAGGTGTCGACCTGCGTACGCCTTTCGCCGGCCGACTCGAAAAGGACCAGCAGGTCTTCTCGGAAGAGGACCACGAGGGCAACGTCCTCTGGTCGCTGCGCACCGAAGACGAAAAGCTGATCGTGGCCAACCCGAACAATCCGCGCGGGCTCCCCGAGCGCGCCTATTTCGACGTCTCGGCCGACCCCCTGGAAACGGACCCCTACGCCGACCCGGAAGCCGAAGCGCGACTCGAGGAGCTGGCCGAGTTCCAGCGGCTCGCGGCGGAGGGCAACGCCGTTCAGGGCGAGGACGTCGAGATGGACCTCACCACCTGCGAACGCCTCCGCGCGATCGGGTATGTCGAGGACTGCTCCCATCTGAGGTAGGCCCGCCCTCTGCAAAGAGAAGGCCTGCTGCGCGATCCGGTGAAGACGCCACGATCGACACCCGACCCTTCAGTCGAGGCCGAGCCAGCCGGGCAGGCCTCGCATCGAGTCGAGCCGTGCGATGGCCCGAGAGAAATCCCCCTCCCGCGTCATCGCGTGCGGGATCACCAGGCACTCCATGCCTGCCTCGGTCGCCGAGACGAGACCACGCTCCGTATCCTCCACGGCGAGACAACGCGCGGGATCCACTCCCATGCGCTCCGCCGCCGCTCGGTAGGGGGCCGGATGGGGCTTATGTTGTGCGTAGTCTCCGTCGGCGAGCACGAACTCGAAGAAGGGCAACAGGTTCGTCTGCGCGTGGATCTCTTCGAAATGGTCCCGGCTCGAGCTCGTGACGATCGCCGCCGGGCAAACGCCGCGAAGGCGCTCGAGCGCCTCGGGGACCCCGTCGAGCACCCGGATGCCCGCGCGAATCAGCTCCGAATAGCGCTGGCCCCGGACGACCCGAAGTTCGAGGATCGCTGCCTCGGAGATGCCCTGGGCGATCGCCAGCTCGAAGACCGTTCGGCCGGAGCGCATCGTCAGGTCGTGATAGACCTGCGCCGAGAGTTCGATGCCCACGGTCGCGAGGATTTCCTGCGTCGCCTGCAGAAAAAGGGGCTCGGTGTCGACCAGGATGCCGTCATTGTCGAAGAAGATGGCGTCGAAACGATCCGTCACGGCCTTCCTCGAACGCAACTGCGACGGCTATCCATCATCCTTCTTCAGGTTGAGCGACGCTGAGTTCATGCAATACCGCAGCCCCGTCGGCGCCGGGCCATCGGGGAAGACGTGCCCGAGGTGCGCGTCACATTTCGCGCAGAGTGACTCCGTCCGCGCCATGCCGTGGGTCTGATCGACCTTCTCTGCGACGGCCCCCTCCTCAATCGGCTGAAAGAAGCTCGGCCACCCCGTCCCCGAATCGTATTTGGCTTCCGATCGGAAGAGCGCCGCGTCGCAACAGACGCAGTGGTAGGTCCCATCGGCCTTCTCGTCCCAGTAGCGCCCGCTGAAAGCCCGCTCGGTCCCGGAGCATCTCGCGACCTGAAACTCCTCCTCGCTGAGCTGGCCTCGCCACTCCTCGTCACTTCGCACAACCTTGTCGTCGTCCGCCATGCTGTTCCTCCTGGATCCATTCCTGGATCGATCTCGTGCGCGCGAAACCGCGCTTCAGACGGGTTCGAGCGAGACCCGAAGCGCGTTGCCCGTCGCCTCGAGCCGCACGACCCGCGGGTTTTCGTTCTCTTCGCGGAAACGAAGCTTCAAGACCATCAGCGAGCCGAGGCCACGTGCCCCGACGCCCTCTTCCACGCCGCCCGGCCAGGCCACGGTGATCGGATGGCCGAGAAATCGCCACCAAGGCTCTTCCTCGTCGAGCGCTCCCAGGCCTTCCGGCTCGCCGCCCGAAGCCTCGAGCGCGCGAACCTCGACACCCTCCTCTCCCGGCGTGACGAGCACCCGTCCCACGTCGAAGGTGAGCCCCAACACGCCAACCGTCGCCCCCGCACGATCGCCCTCGACGCGCAGGAGCTTGCCGCGCGCTTCCGCTGCTCGTTCGAGGATCTCGAGGCCGCCTTGAGTCGCCATTGGCGTAGTCTACACCGCCACACCGGGCTGCCGAGGGGAGCGGGCGTCAGGGCCTTGCGGGCACCGGCCTTGCCACCCAATGCCACGATGGCTCATCGTCTCCGCGGCGCGGCCACGGATGGAGGAGAGACGATATGCTCGAAAATCGAGGTCCTGAACTCTGGACTTGCTCGGTCCCGCTCTCGCTCGCGGGAGCACAGATCGGCACACGCATGACCGTCGTACGGCTGACGGACGGGGGGCTCGTGTTGATCGCGCCGGTCGAAATCGACGAGGAGCTCGCCGCCGAGCTGTCCGGGCTCGGCGAAGTGCGCGCATTGATCGCTCCCAATCGCTTCCACCACTTCTATTTCCTGGCCGCAGCGCAGCGCTATCCCGAAGCCGCCTGCTTTCTCGCCGAAGGCGCCGGAGCGAAGATCGGAACACGACCGGCGGGTTCGGCGGACCTCACCGAAACCCCTCCGGATCTATGGCGGGGAAGCCTCGAACAGATCCCGCTCCAGGGTGCTCCGCTCACCAACGAAGTGATCTTCTTCCACGCGGCCTCCCGAACGCTGATCCTGACGGACCTCTGCTTCAACTTCGACCCCGCGCCGGGCGGATGGACAGGGGTCTTTCTGTGGCTGGCCGGTGCCCGCGGACGCCTCGCGGTTTCGCGCCTGATGCGCTCTGGGTTCAAGGACCGCCCGCGCCTCCGGGACTCGATCGCGCGGATCCTCGAATGGGATTTCGAAAAGTTGATCGTCGCACACGGCCGCGTGATCGAGGGGGACGCGAAGGCGCGCTTCGCCGCAGCGACACGAGACCTGTAGAGGGGCCGTCCAGGCAGAGATCGGCCGCTGCGTGCCCACCGACGGGCTACAGTGGCGCCCCGTAGAGGAGAAGTTCTTGCCCCCCGATCCGGACTCGCAGCGCCTCGTGCGCCTGGATGGGCTCGCCGTGCGCCGACGACGCCACGATCGGGGCTGGTCTCTACGTGATCTCGTCGTCGCCATCGAAGAGGCCTGCTTCACGGCGAGCGGGTTGCGCCGGACTCTCACTCCCAATCAGATCCAGGCGGTCGAGGAGCGAGAGGAACGCGTCGCCTACGACGAATTACTCCTGCTCTGTGACGGACTGGCCTGTGACCCGAGCGACTTGATCGCGGAGGGGGAACTCTCGAGCACCCGCCGCGGACGCATGCTCCACTGATCAAGCGAACTCCGCCGGGCCTGGGTGGCGCGTCCACTCGAACCCCGATCGAAACCCCCTTTGATGTTTGCTGAAAGGATGCGCACGAAATGGATTACGTCGAACCCGAAGCCGCACGATCCCTCCCCGGCCTTCGCCTCGCCCTCACCACCGGCGTCCCCGGACCCTGGGGCGAAGCGGCCAAAGCGGTCTTCCACGTCAAGCGAATCGATTACGTCCCCGTCCGACAAACCGCGACCGACGCGAACGAGGCGTTGGTCGACTGGACCGGCTTCCGAAACGCGCCGCAGGCGATCTACGACAACGAGCCCGCCCGGATCGGCTGGGAGGAGATCCTCGCGCTGGCCGAGCGGTTGGCCCCCACCCCTGCACTGATCCCGAGCGACGCGAGGGAGCGCGCGCTGATGTTCGGGCTCGCCCACGAGATCTGTAGCGAGGACGGGCTCGGCTGGAATCGACGCCACCAGCTCCTGGCTCCCATGCTCTCCGTCCCGGACGCGGAGACGAACCCCGCGCTGGCGGGCACCCGCGTGCTCGGCGACAGCTACGGCTGGAGCGCGGACGCCGCGACGCGCGCCGACGAACGAATCTGCTCGATCCTCGGCCTCTTCTCCGAACAGCTGGCTGCCCAGCGCGCCGCAGGGCGCGACTATCTGGTCGGCGACGCGCTCTCTGCGGTCGATCTCTACTGGGCGACCTTCTCCGCGCTCCTGCGCCCGCTCCCGCCGGAGCAGAACCCGATGCCCGATTTCCTGCGCGCCTCTTATGGAGGCCTCACCCCCGCCATCGAGAACGCGCTCGACGAGGCGCTGCTCGCCCATCGCGACAAGGTCTACGAGCGACACCTGGTCCTACCCCTGGACTTCTGAACCCTCGAAGCGCCACACCCCCCGCCGCGTCTCGCCCTCGAGCGCACGCGCGAGCGCGTCAAGGAAGGCCCCGCGTGCCCACTCGCTCGCGCCGAAGCGCGCGAGATGATCCGTCTGTACCTGGCAATCGACGAAGTCGAAGCCCCAGGACTCGAGCTGGCGCACGAAGGCGACGAAGGCGAGCTTGGACGCATCAGGCGCGTGGGCGTACATCGACTCCCCGAAGAAGGCCCGGCCCAGCGAGATCCCGTAGAGCCCCCCGACCAGCGCCCCGGACTCCGAGCCGTCCTCCCGCCACGCCTCGACCGAGTGCGCGAAGCCGAGCGCGTGGAGGGCGCAATAGGCCTCCGTCATCTCGGCCGTGATCCAGGTGCCCTCCTGATCTGGGCGGGGCGTGTCGCGACAGGCCGTGATCACTTCACGAAAGGCCGTGTCCATCGTGATCCGATAGGGCGCGGCACGGACCCGCTTGGCCAGGGAGCGGCCGACCCGCAGCGACGCGGGCTGCAGGACCATCCGGGGATCGGGCGAGAACCACAGGATCGGATCCTCGTCGTACCAGGGAAAGACACCCTGGGCGTAGGCCGCCAGCAAACGCTCCGCCGCCAGGTCACCGCCATAGGCAAGCAGACCCCGACCGTCCGCCGCGCGCGGGTCGGGAAAGGGAAAGGCGCGCACCAGCTCCGCGATCAGACCGCGCGTCGACCGCTCCCGCGACCCACTCACCGGGTCGCGAACTCCACGGCATTCTCGGGCCAGGGCTCGGCCGACTCGATCGCCGGTAGGATCTCGTCGACGCGCTCCACCACGCGCCAGATGTCGAGATGGGCGTCGTGCATGAACCGCTCAGCCACGCTGCGGGCCATCAACTCGAAAAGCGGGTCGTAGAAACCCTCCTGGTTCAGAATCACGATGGGATGAGCGAAGACGCCGAGGCGCTTGGCCGTCACGGCATCGAAAAGCTCCTCGAAGGTGCCCGACCCGCCCGGCAAAGTGACGATCGCGTCCGCCGTCTCGAGCATCAGGCGCTTGCGCGACTGCATATCGTCGACCAGCCGCAGCTCCGCGAGCCCGTGATGGGCCCACTCGAGTTCACGCATGAAGCGGGGGATGATGCCAACGACCTCTCCGCCCGCTTCGAGCGCCGCGTCGGCGAGCGCGCCCATCGAGCCCTTCGCGCCACCGCCATACACCAGCGTATGACCCGCCTGCGCGACCTCGCGCCCGAGCGCCGCGGCGGCCGCGTGGAAACGAGGGGCACAGCTGGTACTCGAGGCACAAAAGACGAGAACGCGGCGTTTTGTGGTCATGAGAGTGCACCCCGTATCGATCCATGGCCGGCGCAGTTGACGCCCCTCGGCATCGCCCGTAGGGTTGCGGCTCCAGAATTGAATTCAAGGGGTTGATTTCAGGCGTTTGCAGACCTTTTCCCAGGTCGACCCTCTCTACGTTCCGCGGTCGACCGAAATTCGTCATGCCTCTGAGCGAATCGCCAGGCAGGACGAGCCTTGCCAAGGGAAATTGCCTTCGGGCCGTTGCTAAGCGCCACTACTTGATCGTGTCGAGGTGAGTTCGAGTCCGACCGCGTGCAAGCGCGAGCGCGGGTGCTCTTAGGATGTCGCGCGGGTCCTCCCGCTCCTCCAAAGGCCCCGCCCCCGAGCGAGCGCAGCGTTTCCTTCCGACCCGAGGGAGCGCGGAAGACCAGCCCCACCCCATCGCGATCATCTGAGAGACATCATGTCTGATAAGACCGACCTTCCCGAAGAGCCCAGCGATCGTGGCAACGCCACGAGCTCGGTCCACGCCGGCGAGCTGCGCCAACAGGAAGCCCACGCGATCACGACGCCGATCTACCAGACCTCGACGTTCTGGTTCCGTAACTCCAAGGAGGTCACGGACTACCAGGAGGGAAAGAGCCAGCGCGAGGAATACGGCCGCTACGGCAACCCCACCTGGCGCGCGGTCGAGCGCAAGCTCAGCGCCCTCGAAGGAGGAGAGGAGAGCATCCTCTTTGCCTCGGGCATGTGCGCGGCGACCACGACCTTCATGGCCCTGCTCGATGAGGGCTCCCATCTGATCGTCACCAGCGACTGCTATCGACGCACGCGTCAATTCATCGAGCAATTCCTCTCGCGCATGGGCGTCGAGACGACCGTGATCGAGCCCTCCAACCTCGAAGCCTTCCGTGAGGCGATCCGACCGAACACGAAACTCTTCTTCACGGAGTCTCCGACGAACCCCTACCTGCGCGTGATCGATGTGCCGGCCTTCGCCGACGTCGCCCATGCCGCGGGCGTGAAGATCATCATCGACTCGACCTTCGCGACGCCCGCGAACCACAAGGCGCTCTCGGACGGGGCGGACCTGGTACTCCACAGCGCTACGAAATACCTGGGCGGCCACAACGACCTGCTCGCCGGGACGCTCACGGGCCCGCGCGAACTCGTCGATCCCGTGCGCAAGGCACTCGGCGTTCTCGGCGGCATCATGGACAGCCACGCGGCTTGGCTTCTGCTGCGCGGGATCAAGACCCTCGACATTCGCATGGAGCGCCACAACGCGAACGGCCTCGCCCTAGCGCAGTACCTCGAGGCCCATCCCAAGGTGAGCCGCGTCTTCTACCCGGGCCTGCCCAGCCACCCCGACCACGAGATCGCACGCCGGATCATGTCCGGCGCGGGCGGGGTCGTCACCTTCGAAATCGACACTGATCTCGAGGGCGCGATGCGCTTCATCGACGCGACCCGCCTCCCCTATCAGGCCCCCAGCCTCGGCGGGGTCGAAAGCCTGATCGAGCTCCCGGTCACGATGTCGTTCTGGGACAAACCGAAAGAGGAGCGGCTCGCCCTCGGGATCACGGACAGCCTCGTCCGTTATGCCTGTGGCATCGAAAACGCCGCCGACATCATCGCCGACATCGACCAGGCCCTCGCCCTGGTCTGAGCCTCGCGACCGAATCCGCGCTCAGCAAGAGCCCTCAGCGCTCAAGAGCCCTCAGCGGTCAAGAGCCATCCGCGCTCAGCAAGCAGTCCTGACAGCGCGCCCCGCGCGCGCCTCAAAAAAGTCGTGCCTGCTCTTCGACCGCCTGCGGCCGTGCCTGCTCCATCGCGAGCAGCCTCGCCTTCAGGTCGAGCCCGCCCGCGTAGCCCTGTAAGGAACCCCCGCGCGCGATCACACGATGGCAGGGGATGACGAGGGGGATCGGGTTCGCGCCGTTGGCGGCCCCCACCGCACGCACGGCCTTGGGATTCCCGATGGCGTCGGCGATATCGGCGTAGGCCAGGGTCTCACCGTATTCGATGTTCGCCACATGCTTGTAGACCGAGCGCTGGAAGTCCGTCGCACGCAGGTCCAGATCGAACTCGAAGTCGCGGCGCGCGCCCTCGGCGTACTCCAGGAGTTGGTCGATGTAGAGGTCGTTCGGCGTGCGACGCTCGATCACCTCGGCATCGGGGGCGTGGGTCTGCTTCCAACCCGCGAAGCCCCGACCGCTCTCATTCGGCAGCTCGACGTAGGCGAGCCCCTTGTCACTGCTCGCGATTCGAAGGACACCAATTGGAGACTCGAAGCGCGACGTGAAGAGCATTTCCATGACTGCCGAGTCTACCCGAGGTCCGCGCGATCCGTGACGAAATCTTCTCCGAAAGATCGTCGAGTCACGAGGCCGCGGGCGGGCCCGCCGCGAGTTCTTCCGCCGTGATCCCGAGCCGCTTCACCATCTTCTGGAGCGATTGGCGGGGGATCCCCAGGCGCTCCGCCGCGCCGCTCTTGCTGCCCTCTTCGCGGATCGCGCGAATCAACAGGTTCCGCTTCAGGCGATCGACCGAGCGGTTGAGGTCCCAATCACCGATCGGCGCGTCGGGGGTTGCCGCCAGCGCGAGGCCGTCTCCACGCTCTCCTCCCCGCGCGATCACCGCCCCGCCGCGCACGTGCTCGGAGAGATCCTGAAGCCCGATCGTGCGCCCCGGGCCGGTCAGTGCCGCCGTGCGCTCGATCTCATTCGCGAGCTCGCGGATATTGCCCGGCCACGCATAGGCGACCATCCGGTCCATCGCCGCGTTGGAGAAGCCCTCGAACGCGCGCTTCATGCGGGCCGCGGTGGCGTCGAGAAAATGATGTGCCAGCGCGGGGATGTCGGAGCTCCGCTCGCGCAGCGGCGGCAGGGTGATCTCGACCACGCGGAGCCGGTAGTAGAGATCTTCCCGGAACTCGCCCTCCTCGACCCGTTTCTTCAGGTCCCGGTTCGTCGCCGCCACGACCCGCACGTCGACCTTGCGGGTCTCGGCGGACCCCAGCGGCCGGATCTCACCGTCCTGGAGCACGCGCAACAGCCGGACCTGCATCCCCGGCTCGGTCTCGCCGATCTCGTCGAGGAAGATCGTCCCGCCGTCCGCGACCTCGAACAAACCCTGCTTGTCCGCGTGGGCCCCCGTAAACGCGCCGCGCTTATGACCGAATAGCTCGCTCTCGAGCAGGGTCTCGGGCAGCGCACCACAATTCTGGGCCACGAATTTCTTATCCCGCCGCGGCCCCGAGTAATGCACCGCCCGTGCGAGCAGGTCCTTGCCCGTCCCTGTCTCACCCGAGAGCAGGACGCTGGCGTCGGTCTGGGCGACCTTCTCCGTCACGTCGAAGACCTTCTGCATGGCCGGGGCGTCGCCGATGATGCCCTCGAAGGAGTAGCGGGCCTCGACCTCCCGTCGCAGGTAGACGTTCTCCGATCGCAGCCGTGCGTTTGCCTCGGCCAGCGCGTCGGCCAGCTGCGCGTTCTCGTTCGAGAGCTCGTAGACCTCGAGCCCGCGCTTGACCGTGATCCGCAGATCGTCCGGCTCCCAGGGCTTCGGGAGATAGCGCCAGATCCGCCCCTCGTTGATGGCCGCGATCAGCGAGGGCATGTCGGCGTAGCCCGTCAGCATCATCCGAATCGCCCGCGGGTTGCGCTCGATCACCTGCTCCAGGAACTCGACGCCGCTCATCCCCGGCATGACCTGATCGGAGAGAACCATCGCGATGTCCTCGCGGTCGAGAATCGCCAGCCCCGCCTCCGCGCTCGTCGCCGTAAACACCCGGTATTCGGTACCCAGGGTCAGCTCGAGGCTCTCGAGGATCGCTTCTTCGTCGTCGACGATCAGGATCCCGTAGGCCAGGGCCTCGTCTGCATTCGGTCGTGCGCCCTCGATGCCGGCCATGGGCGTACTTTACCGTACGCGCCCGGTCGCTCGGCCCTCGAGGTCTCCGCAAATCCGAAACCCTCGAGATCAGCCAGAGACGCCGCTTAGCGCTCGCGCTGGGCCACTCGCGCCTCGAGCCGGTCCAGCACGACCGCTTCGAGCTGCGTGTCCTCGAGCGCGTCGATCTCCTGCACACCGGTCGGGCTCGTGACGTTGATCTCGGTCAGCAGGCCACCGATCACGTCGATCCCGACGAAGAAGAGCCCCTGCTCCTTGAGGAAAGGGCCTACGCGCTCGATGATCCGCCGGTCGGCGTCGTCGAGCGGCGCCTTCACCGCCGAGCCCCCCACGTGCAGGTTCGCGCGACTCTCCTGGGGCGCCGGCACGCGCAGCACCGCGCCAATCGGCTCGCCCTCGAGCAGCAAAATCCGCTTGTCGCCCTGGCGAATCGCGGGCAGGTAGGCCTGGGCCATGATCGCCCGGGTGCCGAACACGGTCGACTGCTCGAGGATCGAGTTCAGGTTCGGGTCGCCCTCGACGAGGTGGAAGATGCCCTCGCCGCCCTTACCGTCGAGGGGTTTTACGATCATCTGACCGCCCTGCTCGGCCATGAAGGCCCGCAGCACGTCGATTCGCCGGGTCACCCGGGTCGCCGGCATCAGCTCTGAGAATTGTGTCGCCAGCAGCTTCTCGTTGAACGCGAGGACGGCCTCAGGGCGATTCAGGACGAGGGTCTCGCGACAGACGTCCAGAATCTGGGTCGCGACGATGTAGTCGCGGTCGACGGGCGGATCCTTCCGCTGGAGCGCCACGTCGACCTCGGCGTCGAAGTCGTAGACCCGAGACTCGCCGCGCGTGACGGGGGAATCGCTCGTGAGGTCGAGCTGAATCGGCACGGCCCAGGCGCGCACCCGCCCCGCATCGATCTCCAGGTCGTCGGGGTCGACGTAGAGCACGGTATGGCCGCGCTCCTGTGCCTCTCGCATGAACGCGATCGTGGTCGAGCCGTCCATCGGCTCCGCCTCGACCGGATCCATCACGAAGGCCAGGGTCAGGGAACGAGAGGCAGAGGGACGGGTCGACATGCGGAACTCCAGTCACGCGCGAGGGGTCGGAACTCAGTTCCGGGCACGAGGGGCCGGCGGAATCGGTAGCGCACGGGTAGAGCCGTCGGCTAGCCTCTCGAAACTCTGGAGTTTAAATGGCTTTTTCCCGGTCCAGGGGGGTCCGGATCGGCTTGATCGGGCTCGCTGTGCTGGTCGCGGGCGGCGCGGCCGCTGCCCTGACGATCTACCTCGTACTGATCCGCGACCTCCCCGATTTTCGCAGCCTCGATGATTATCGCCCGCCGGTCGTGACCGAGGTCTTCGACCGTCATGGGCGACTGATCGGCGAGTTCTATCGGCAGAAGAGACGGCTGGTCCCGATCGACCAGATTCCGCGCCACGTTCAGCTCGCCTTCGTGGCGGCCGAGGACGGCTCCTTCTTCGAACATCAGGGCATCGACCTCTCGGCGATCCTACGCGCCGCGCTCACGAATCTCCGAGCAGGCCGAACCACCCAGGGCGCGAGCACGATCACCCAGCAGATGGTGAAGAGCCTACTGCTCACGCCCGAGCGGACCTATCGGCGCAAGATGCGCGAGATCATCCTCTCGCGACAGATCGAACAGCAATTCACGAAGGAGGAGATCCTCTTCCTTTACCTGAACCAGATCTACTTCGGCAGCGGTGCCTGGGGCGTCGGCCAGGCCGCGCGCACGTATTTCGGCAAGGACGCACAGGAACTCGACGTCTCCGAGGCCGCGCTGCTTGCCGGCCTGGTCCAGCGACCCAGCGCCTACGACCCGACCCGCAACCCGAAATCCGCCGAGGCCCGCCGTCTCTACGTATTGCGTCGGATGCTGGCCGACGGCTATATCGATCGCGACCGCTTCGACGCGGCGATCGCCGACCCGCCCGTGATCCAATCCCACGCCGCGGGCGAGGACATCGCAATCGCCAGCCACTTCACGGAGGAGGTGCGCCGCTTCCTCTTCGATCGCTTTTCCGCCGATCAGATCCTGAACGAAGGCCTACGCGTCGACACCACCCTCGACGTCGACCTCCAGCGAGCCGCGCGCGACGCCATCCAGCAGGGCCTCGTCGCCCACGATCACCGAAGGGGGTACCGGGGTCCGATCCGCCGTGAGGGTGAAGCGGGTGTAGATGCCGCGCTCGCTCCACTCGCGGAGACCAATCGGAGCCAGTTCGCCCTGGTCCCACGACCCAGCGGCGGCCTCGATGGCACCCCGAACGCCGTCGCCACGACCGATAATGACGTCACGGCGAACGCCGTCGCCATCACGGAGGCGCAAGCGGTTGCGGGCGCCAAGACGGCGCCGCCCACCGAACCTTCGACCCAAGAGAGCCTTTCCCAGGCCTTCGCCTACGCCCTCCCTGCGGCGACGCCGCTCGAGGGCGTCGTGGTCTCGATCGACGCCGAAACCCAGACCGCCCGGATTGGCTTCGGTGCGGGGGTCGAGGGCATCGCCCGGCTCGAGGACATCGCCTGGGCCCGTGTGCCCGACCTCAAGGTCCGCCCGCGCCCGGTTCGCGACATCACCCAGATCTTCTCGGTCGGCGACGTGGCCCGGTTCATCCGCATTCCGGACGAGGCGGAGGCCACCGAGGACGAAGCGGTGGAGCCTCCGCGCGAGCTCGCACGGCTCGACCTCTGGCAGGAGCCCCTGGCCGAGGGAGCCCTGCTCTCGCTCGACAACGCGACGGGCGACGTGATGGCCATGATCGGCGGATACGACTTCGAACGCAGCGAATTCAATCGGGCCGTTCAGGCCGCCCGCCAACCGGGCTCGGCCTTCAAGCCCTTCATCTATGGCGCCGCTCTCACCCGAGGCTTTACCCCGGTCTCACAGGTGGTCGATCGACCGGTCGTCTACACCGACCCCGTGAGCGGCTTCGTCTGGGCGCCGCGCAACTATGGCCGCAAATTCTATGGCCCGATGACGATGCGCGACGCGCTCAAGCGATCGATCAACAACGCCACGGTCCACCTCTTCCGAGACCTCGGCGTCCGCTACGTGATCGACTACGCGCGGCGCTTCGGGATCCAGGCACCGCTGTCGGCCGACCTCTCGCTCGCGCTCGGCTCGAGCAGCATGACGCTGCTCGAATTGACCCGCGCCTACGCGGTCTATCCCCGCGGCGGCCGACGCGTCGTGCCCCGCTTCATTCGAGAGGTGCGGGATCAGGCCGGAACGCCCCTGCTCGGCGACGTGCCGCTCGGCGAGATCCCGCCGCCCGTCCTCAAGCCGCTCTCCGGTCCCGACGAACCGATCGCGGAGAGCTACCCCGACTCGGAAATCCTGCCCACCGCTCAGGTCATCACACCGGCGGACGCCTACCTGATGTCGGATCTGCTCCGGACCGTGGTCCAGGAAGGCACCGGCCGCCGGCTGCGCTCGCTCGGCCGTACTCTCGCGGGCAAGACCGGCACGACGAACGACTTCACCGACGCTTGGTTCATGGGCTTCTCCCCCGAGCTCACGACGGGCGTCTGGGTCGGACACGACGACAACCAGGCGCTCGGTTGGGGCGAGAGCGGTGGCAAGACGGCACTTCCCATCTGGGGCGACTTCATGCGAATCGCCCTCGCGCCCTATCCCCAGCGCGATTTCGAGGTGCCCGAGCACATCGAGTTCCAGCGCATCGACCGGGCCTCGGGACTGCTCGCCGAGGCCAATACCCAGGACGCCTACTTCCAGCCCTTTCTCGAAGGCACGGCGCCCGAGCGCAGCTATACCGAGCAAACGACGACCCGACGGGCCCGACAAGCGGCGCGGGACGACATCTTCTAGGCCACGCCCCAACCGTCGATCGTTGACATCGGCCGGTCGATCGCTTACCTCCGCCCCTATGGGGGGAGACGCGAATATCATTTCGCGCGGCCGGACTGCCTCGTCTGCGAGCCAATCAAAGGCTCGGGATGCAGAAGAGGCGGGTCGGGTCGGTGCGAAGCTTCGCCGCCGCGGCGCGGCGCGCGCCGACGAGCGTCGACGCGCCGCCGAAGACGCCCTGCTCGATGCCGTGCTGCTACCTGGTCCCGCGCCCACAAATGGGGTCGGCGCCGATGGCCAGCTCCTGCTCATGAAGGCGTTGGCCCGCCTCGAGCGCCAGGCCGACGTGGAGGCAGCCGTGGCCTGGGCTCTCGACGCAGGCGGCGCCCCCAGCGTACTCGCGGCGCAACCTGCGACCGCGGCTCACCGCATCGCCCCGACCCCCGAGCTCTACGACGCACTCACGTTGCTCGAGCGCGTCCAACGGCTGACCGACCCCGACCTCGACCCCGTGCTCACCGCACTCGGCGCGCGGGGCGTGAGCGCCGCGGCGCCCGTCGCGGGTCCGAGCGACCTCCCCGTCGCGATTCTGCTCGTCCACCCCACGAAGCCCGGACGACCGCTCCGACCCCGTAGCCTCGCCATCCTCAGCGAGGTCGCAGCCAAGCTCACAGGCACGCTCTCGACCAGCCTCGCGCTGGAACGCATGAGTCGGCTCGACGGAGCCGTACAACGCCTGGACCGGCTTGCCGCGCTAGGCGGCCTCGTCTCCGAGATCGTCCACGAGCTCCGCAACCCGTTGGTCTCGGTCAAGACCTTCTTACAACTCCTGCCCGAGCGTCTCGAGGACCCGGCCTTTCACGGCGAGTTTCGCGGCGTCGTCGAAGACGAGGTCGGACGCCTCGAACGGATGCTCGACGACCTGCTCCGCCATGCACGGCCGACGCCGGCCCACCCCGCGATCGACCCCCAGG
>Ga0315331_10000829_pt1 | contig 22359 bp, 12 predicted proteins | sample M160m34915metaG_FD_203456 | JGI IMG/M metagenome (GOLD analysis project Ga0315331, IMG submission 203456) | Ammonia-oxidizing marine archaeal communities from Monterey Bay, California, United States - M1 60m 34915 | ecosystem: Environmental > Aquatic > Marine > Intertidal zone | place: USA...
ATTTAAAAGCATGGCAAAAAGTTAATGATTACAATTCTTTTGAAAATCCATCTATTGGAAACAAAAGTCGTAGTAAAGTAGATAATGCTATTTTAGAAAATGTATCTTTTGATGATTTACAATCATTAATGGAAGATGAAATGGGTAAAGTTGATTCTGAAGGAAATATGGCTGCAACACCTCATAGTGCAGAAGAAATTGCTACTTATGATTCAAATGGATTTGTTGAAAATGCTGGAAATATGCGTGGTGGATATGGTAAAAAACAAGGTATTAAAAAGTTATTTCCTGAATTAATAGATAATGAAGAATTATTTAATTCTCCTCAAGCAGAAATGTTAAGAATGTGGAATGTAAATAAAGGTTTTAATCCTAAAGTACTTGCTGCATTATCTCAAGGATTAATAAAGAAAGAAGAAAGAGGAGCTTATCATAATGGAAAAGACGAAAATAATAACATTAAAGACATTAATACAATAGAAAACATAGATTTATCTCAAATAGATCCACAAGTATTATTAAATGAATTAACTGATGCATATAAAAATACTTATGATACAGATGAAAATAGTTCATCTAATAAATTACCTAAAAATTATAATGCTTATGCTGAAAGAATAATAACTTTAGCTAAAAGACATGGTTTAGAAGTTGATAAACAATTATGGGTAAAATAAATTAATTAATTAAAATAATACTTTAAATTTATAACATGGCAGATTGGGGTTTATATACAGCGTTAAGAGGAACAGATGATTGGCAAACTAAGCGTGCTGATGCAATGATGAATTTCCAAATGATGCAAGGTTTAGCTGAAAAAAGAAAAGCTGAGAATCAAGAACGCATGCAAATGGAAGCTAAGCTTAATGAGTATCAAGAAGCTATGCGAAATTTAGATGTTCTTAAACAAGATCAAGAAAGGGTAAGAGGAGTAGAAAAAACAGCAAGACAAGATATTATTTCTGGTATAGCTAAATATGATGGAGATGTAAAAAGATTTATGTCAAGTGGTGGTATTAGTGTATTAGGAGAATATAAAAGAGCTATACAAGAATCTGGTGAATTTAATGATGCTATAGAAAATAAAAAAAATATGGCTTTATATTTACAAGATAGAGCTAATGATATGTGGATAAGACCAGTAGATTTTGAAGAAGAAGAAATAGATGAGAAAACTGGAAAAAAGAAAAAAGTAAAAAAGAAAATATCTATGCAAGACCAAATTCAAATGTTTGAAGATGGTAAAATAGCACAAATAAATTATGCTGGTGGTGAAAAGAAAATAAAACTAAATCCATCTATGTTTAAAAATGCATATAAAAATGCTAATAATCCTTATTCTAAAGATAATTACGTTAGTTCAAATGATATTTTTAATGCTGCTACAATGTTAGGAAGTAAAGAACAGGCAGCTGAAATGGCACAAACATATGGTAAAAATTTAAAAGAATCTGGTAATATTGAAAACGCTTGGAGATGGAAAGCTGGAGATCCTACTAAATTAATGCAATTAGAACAACAACAAAATCAGTTTGAAGACATGATGGATTACAGATATTGGTCTGCAGAAGAAAAATTAGCTGCATCTACAGGTACTGGAAAATATTCAGGTTCTGGTGGCGGTGGTTTAGGAGATCCTTCTAAAACTTCTATAATGGCTCCTGTATATACATTAGGTAGAGATTTAATGGGTGGTAAAGGAAAAACAGATAATGTAGATGCTCAAGTAACTGATCCAATGCTTGCAACAAAAATGGCTAATCAAATGTTTGAAAAAAGAACAGAAGTTACAAAATTAAATGACAATTATATAAATTCAGATTATGATTATAAAGGTAATGTATCTATGATAGGAGCAAATGGTGAGATTAAAAATTTTCCAATGGGTAATTTAGCTATGGAACTTGGACATATAGATGAATCTGCTAATTTTATAAATAAAAATGGTCAAATGTTTATGACAGCTACTGTTTATGGTGCTGCAGGAAAAAGAGGAACTATATATGATGATGAAAATGATTTTACTCAATTTCAAGATTCAGGAGATGATAATATAGTTGGTGCGGTTAGAAATTATACAGATCCATTAACTGAAGCTGAAGGTTATATGGCAGAAGTGTTAATACCAATTACAAATATTTTTGAAGGTAATACTTCACAAATTATGGATGAAACAATAGGTCTTTCAAGAAAATATGAAGGCCCTCAACAAACTACTACATTTAATGCTGTTCAAAAACAAAATTTAATGAGTGGAATGTATAATGATGAAATTATGAGTAATGCCGGTGGTTATAATTATACTGAAGCAAATAATTCAGGAATGGATTTATTAAAATAATATTATTTAATTATTATGGGAGAATACGTTGAAAAACCAAAACAACCAACTGGTGGAGTACCAGGTTTTGGAAGAGAAGATATGAGAAATAGAAGCTCTGAAATTATTGATGATTCAGGTGATATTAATTTAAGTGATGAAAGAGTATTAGAGAGAGCAAATGTATTTAGTACATTAGATAGACTTGGTTATGATTCTAACAAATTAGATTTATTAGAAAGAGATTATGAACAAATGCTTAATAGCATTAATTATGGTCAAGGTAAACCAGGTATTGAATTAGATGTTGAAGATCCTTGGTCACAAGATACTTATGAATTTCAAAGAAGTTTCATAGGTGACATGGGTGTTAGTTTTTATAATAGGGGAGCTGTTGGAATGCTTTCAGGTATAGCACAAATAGTACCATCTATTGCGTTAGCAGCAAGTCCTAAAGAATCTCCTACAGATGATTTTTTTGGTAATTGGATATCTTCTGTTAATAAATGGGAAGAGGGAGCTAAATTAAAACAAAGTGATAAAGCTAAAGAATCATTATGGGATAATCCTAATGCAAATAATATTGGTTCGGCTTTTGGTGATGGACTTGGTTTTGTAGCTGATATAATGTTAGGAAGTAAAGGGTTTGGAACGGCTGCAAAAGCATTATCATATGGTGCAAAATTGACTCAAGCAGCAAGACTTGGAAGTTTTTTAACGGGTACTTTACAAATGCAAAAAGATTTATTTAAAGAAGGTAGAAGGGCTGGATTAAATGATCATGATAATGCAAGAATGTCAATTGGATTAGGCTCTATAGTTTCATTAATGGAAGGAGCTGCAATAGAACAACTTGGATTAATTGCATCAAGACCAATAACAGGAAAAGTAGCAACATCAGTTTTAAAAGGGGAATTGAGTGCAATTGGAAAAGCTGGTGGAAAATTAAGTGTTGGAAATTTTGAAGAAGTAACTAAACAATTTGCTCGAAAATTAGGAACAAAATTAAAAGGATATGGTTCTAAAGCATTTGAAGGTTACACAGTTGAAGCTATTCAAGAGGGTACTCAAACTTATATGGAAGAGTGGGGTAAAAACATGTATGATGTTATTTGGGGAGAAGGTAAAAAAGGTCAAGGAAGATACGGAGCTGATGTAACTTCAAAAAAAACATTTCAACATGCTTTAACTGCTGGATTAGTAGGTGGGTTAGTCGGTGGCGTTTTAGGTGGTGGTGGTTCAATGATGCGTGGTGTACCATCTCAAACTTTACATAATTATATAGATAATGCTGTTTTATCAAAAAAACCTGGACAAATTGTTAGGTTAAAGAAAATGGTAAATAAAATGAACTCTTTAGGTAAAATTGAAAACTCAAAAGATGTTCATGCTACTATTGATAAAATGATTAAATTTTCTCAAAATGTAGCTCCTTTAGGATTAAAATCTTCTAAATCTAAATTGCAATTATTTCAATTAATGGACTTAGAAGCAGAGTTTCAAAGTCAATTTGGTAGTAAATATAAAATTACTAATAGTACTCCTGGTTTAATTGCTAATGCATATAGAAAAAATGAAAATCAAGCTTTAATGGTTAATAAATTTTTGCAATTAGAAATGCAAGATATTATTGACAATAAAGATTCTAAAGAAAGTAATCCTGTTAAGTTTGAAAAAAAATTAAACAAATACGTTAAATTATTTCAACAAATAAATTCAAACAAAATTGATCCTAAAAATGACAATGAATTTTTAAAAGATGAATTAGTTAAATTAATGTCTCCAAGAGTTAAAAAAGCATTTTTAGAAAGTGCATTAAAAGATTCTGGAGTAGAAGTAACAAGCAAAGAAGAGACACAAAAGTTTGAATATTATGATTTAGGAGATAATAAAAAAGCATCGCAAGAAGTAATAGACAATTTTGTTGATTTAGCAACTGAACAACAGGAAACTGCTAAAAATGGTAATGAACAACAGAAACAAGCTTTTAAAGATAAATTAGAAAAAGAATATGGAGTTACTGAAGAAGAATTTAATTATTTAAAAGACAATTGGAAATTTGGTAAAAAATTCTCTGAAAATTTAGATTCATTAGAAAAAATTAAAGTTGATAAAGATGATGTTGTAGAAGAAAATAGAGTAGAATCTTTAGAAAAACAAATAGCAGAACAACAAAAAATATACGATGCAAATAAAGAAGCTAAAGCTGGTGATAATAATGTTGGTTTAGAGGCTAAACAAAAATTAGAAAAATTACAAAAAGAATTAAAAATTGAAAAACAAGCAATTACTCTTTCAGAAAAACCAAAAGGTGAATTAATAAATTTTGAAGATGAAGCTGATGGATTATTTTTTAAAGAAAATACAGATGTAATAACTAAACGAGCAGAAGAACTTCGTAAAGCTAAAAAACCAGTATCTAAAACAGGTAGAACTATTAAAGATTTAATTGAGCAAGTTAAAACACAAGAAGATTTAACTGAAAATGATTTAAATGCATTTCAAAAAGAAGCTGATGAAATTCCAGAAAGTGATTTAGATGTTTTTGAAAGAGAAGAATTAATTACTGAAATAAGTAAGAGAAGAGAAAAAATTAAAAAAACCAAAAAATTAGGTCCATTTGGAATTGATTCAGATGCTATTAATAAAGAAATTGAAGAAACTGAAAAAGAAATACAAGATGAAATAAAAGCAAAAAAGAAACTTAAAGTTGATAAAAAAATTGATGAAACTAAAAAGGAAAAATCTGAAGTAAATAAAGAAATACAAGATATAAAAGATACATTAGATTTTTTAAATAAAATTATAGCTGATTCAGAAAATAATTCTATTAAAGGAATTAATGAAATTCAAAAACAAATAGAAACTTTAAAAAGTTTGCAAAAAGGACAATCATTTGCAAAAACTAAAAGAGGTCAAAATTTACAATCAATAATTAATAATCTTGAAAATGATTTAAGAAATTCTTTTACAAGTATTAATGCAGTAAAAAATAGAACAAGAGAACTTGAGCAAGAATTAAATCAATTAAATGATATTTCTAATGATTTAAATAATAAAATACAATATTATCAATCTTTATTAAATAATAATAAATTTTCTTCTTTAGAAAATCAAGAATTAGATAATGAAATTAAAAAGCTTAAAAAAACAAGAACTTTAATTGAAGATTTAATTGAAAAGGTTAAAAATGCAATAAGTAAATCTAAATTTATTTTAAAAGAATTGTTAAATATTGCTGATTCTAAATTTAAAATTATAAATCAATTTGCAAAAAATACTGGATTTGAAAGATTATCTACTGAGCAAATAAAAACAAAAATTAAAGATGATACACTAATTGAAAATTATTCTGATTTAGATAATCAATTAACATCTTTAGAAAATGAAGCATTAAAAGTAATAGATGATGTAGAATTTCAAGAAGAGGTTTCTAAAAAAGAACAAACACAATTAGATGGATTACAAAATAAATTAACTAAAATAGATAGACAAATTCGGTTTTTAGAAGATTTAAAAGAAGATTTAAATGAAGTTGCAGAAGTTAAAGAAGAATTAAAAAAAGAAGTTAAACCAGAACCTAAAAAAGAGGTCAAACTTGATCCAGAAGAAGCACCACAAAGTAGTGAAGTTGTAGCTAAAGTTCTTGGCGCAGATAAAACCAATGTTAATGAAAAAATAAAAAATATAGAAGAAGAATTAAAAAATCCAGAAATAAATCTTTTTAAAAAACAGATTTTAGAAATAGAATTAGCTGCTTTAAAAGCTATGTTTCCTAATGATGTTGAAACTATACCAAATGAAGATGAATGGGGTGATTTAATAGAGAACATTTATAGTGAAGATGTTTCAGATCAAAGAGTTTCAGATGAAGCAAATGAATGGAATGAAGTTACAAAAACTGATTTATTTAGTAAATTATCTAATCATTTTCAAAAACTATTTCCAAATATACCTATTAATATAATAGATAATGCTTTATGGAAATTTGGTCCAAAAACTATTGCTCAGGTTAATAAAAATGGTATTAATATTAATAAAAATACTGCTTTACAAACATCTTTAATACATGAATTTGCTCATGTATATCTTGAGATTTTAGGAAGAGATAATCCAATTATAAAAAATGGTTTAAAATTTATAAAAGACACGCAATTTTTTAAAGATGCTCAAGAAATGTACCCTGACTATACATTAGATAAACAGCTTGAAGAAGCTTTAATAATGTCTATTGAGCAAGATACATTACAAAAATTAGAAACTAAATTAAGTGGTTCTAATTTAAAAAAGTTTCTTTCCTGGTTACAAAAATTTTGGAATACAGTTAAATTAAAATTAGGAATTAATAAAGGTAAAACTGCTCAAAAAGCATTTGCTAATATTATTGCAGAAGGAAAATTAGGTTCACAAAAAAGTATAAAAGAAGTATTTAATAATGGACAAGTTAATAGAGATCAAAGAATAAATACAACTCCACAACATGTATCAACAGTAAATCAAATACAAACAAGTGTTGCTAATTTGAAAATGAATGTTCAATTAGGTAAATCTAAATTTGATCCAAGATATTTAAATGCATTTACTTATTCTATTTTATCTAAAAGATTAACTTCTGAAAGAGCTGTTGATTCAAAAGTTAAAACAAAAATATTTGATTCTATTCCAGAAGAAATAGCTAATAATATTATAAATGAATCAAATGATAATTTAAAATTACAAAAGATGAAAAGTGCTATTATGGCACATGATTCAGTTACATTTGATTTAATAGAAACTTCGGTTTCATCTTTGACTAAAAACTTTAAAGAAGATATTGATAATATTGAAGATTTAATTTTAGTTGAATTAAAAGGAAATCAAAAAATATCAAATTCTACTATTTCTATTTTGACTGGATTATTAAATAATCATGGTTTTAGATTTAATAAAGATTTAATTTATCAAAAAATAGCAATGATTTCTGATAAAAGTTATGATGTTAAAACTTATAAAGAAAATTTAGAAAAAGCTATTTTAGATAATGATAATGAAATTTTAGAAAAACTTAATCGTGTTTTAAATTCTTTTGATACTGAAATAGCAAATGGTGTAATAACAGAACTTGCATCTTTAACTAATATTGAATATAGAAGTTTAATAAAAAATATTTCATATAAAGATGGACAAAAAGAAGTTTATATAGGAAATCCTATTAAAAATAAATCATTACAAGTAAAAGAAATAGCAAATGAAATAACTGAACATTTAGCCACATTGTCTGAAGAAAATTATGATGCTGTATTACAACTTTATAGTGTTATAGATAAATATAAAGATATAAAACGTAAACCAACTAAAAATGATATAGAAACTGGTACTTTTTATGAATATGCTAAAGCATCTCTTCAAATTACATTAGGGCGTGAAATTTCAGATGATATTTTTGAAAAATATTTAGAATATTTAAATAAAATTCCATATAAATTACATTATGATTTTAATCCTAATACTCAATTTAAATTATATGGTGTAGCATATTCTAATAAACCAGCTAAAGAAGCTTCAGGGCAAATAAATAAATTAGCTGAATTAATAGTTGGAGAAAGTAAATCTAACAGTTTTGTTAATCAAAGTGGTAACAATGTTTCTGCAGTTAGAAATGGATATTGGATAAGTCAATTTAACAAAATGTTTACATTTAAAAAATCATTTAAAGATGATGTTAAAAATTCTTCTTTTTATAAAAACAATCCATATATAGAAACATGGTCTAAAACTGGTAAATTACCTAAATGGTTTATACATGATGCTTTTCAAAATGTAGGTGCTAAAAATGCAGTAGAACATAATAGAGAAGAAATTTCTGATCACATATTAAATAATGTTAATAGATTCTTTTTAAATAAAAACAAATATTATCAAACTTTAGGTGTAACTGGTGATAGAACACATTCAACGTATTTTGAAACTACTAAATTAGGTACTAAAGAATTACAAGAACAATTTGCTAAACGAGCTATTCAAGATAAAGAATCTATATTAAATGCTGTAATTAAAGAACAAAAAAAGGGGAGTAAAGGAAGAACTTTAGAACAAATTATAAAACAATATAATAATACATCTTTAAATAAGGCAATTATTGAAGATGGTAAGGTTAAAGTTCTTACAGTTTTTGAAAATAAACAAAATCAAAATTTAGTTAATGAAAGAGCTAAAGAACTATATAAACAAATAGAAAAAGCAGAGCTATTACCTTTTTATAATAAACAAGTTCAAAGATTTTATTTTCCTGATGGTGCTACTGAAGCTCAAATAGAAAATAGTTTAAAGAATGAATTAAAATCTTATGTTTTAAATGAAAATTTAAATAGAAGTTATTTACAAGATATTTATGCTGGAGATATTTTACAAAGAAAAAGTGTAGCAGATATAATGAAAAGAATGGGTGGATCTAATTCTGGAGGTGCACACATTACTGTTCCTAAACCTGTTACAACTATTGTAATTGATTCAAATGGATTGTCTGATTCATTTTCTTTTAATGGAAGGTATTTTCAAGAAAATTTAAAAAATCAATTAGGAGAAATTAATCCAGTTGGTATTAATGTAAAAGATATGTTATATCAAATTAATTCATCTGGTGATTTAACATATTACAAAATGTCAACTTTAGGTTTAGAGGGTGGTAAAGGTAATAATAGTTTTTATTCAGTATCTAATGTTAAAAATGATAAAGGGGTTGATTATGGACAAATAGGTGATGCTATTATAACATTAGAAGATTTAATAGGCAATAATCCATATATTAAAATAATTGATAAAGATGTAGTAAAAGGAAATATATCTGATTACAATGTTATTAAAATTGAAGATTTTATTAATGGAGTAAATAATATTAACGAAATAAAAGATAATACTCAAAAGAAAAAAGAATTAGAAAATTTTATAAATAAAAATACTAAAACAGAAAATTATGAAAATTATCGTTCTGCTTTTAATATAAATAAAGATTTTTCAAAAGTTCCTTTATCAGATCAAAATGTTATTTTATCTACACAGCTTCAGAAAATATTATTAAATTATAATTTAAGTCCAGACCAAATAAATGATATCGAAGATTTATTTGTTAATATTCTTAAAGAAGATTTATTAATACCTAAAGATGCTAATACTAAAGATGGTTTACCTTATGCTAAATCTAATATTGTAAAAAGCTTATATAATGTAAATAGATTATTACAAGAATTAACAGCTAATTCTGAAGAAAGTACTAAATCAGAATTAATAGAATTATTAGAAAAAATAAAAAAATATAATTCAGCTGAATATGAAACAGTTTATCAAGTTGGTTCTTTTTCATATAATGATAAACAAATAGCTGCATTTTCTGGTTTAAAAGCAATAAAAGATAATGTAGGTAAAACACAGTCTACAAACTCATTATTTTTATCTGAATTAAAAAAATATGATTTAAATGAAACAATGTTTAATAATGCTATTGAAAATAATGTTATTGAAGATTTTGAAAATAAAAATTTAAAAGAAGCAAAAAATCCTCGAATTATAAAACCAGCTAATCCTAATCCAATTATAGCTTTTGATCATCCAAATTTAAGAAGAGTTGTTCAACAATTTATATCAAGTAAATTAACTAAAGCTGGGGTTAGAACAAATGTGTCAGGTATTTATTCACATATGATACCAGATATTTCTGGTAATTTAAAAGGATATTATACTGATAAAACCAAAACTACAAGAACAGGAAAACCAATGGAAATTGCAGTTCCATGGTCAATGTTTGTACAAAAAAAAGAAGGAGAAACAGATGAACAAGCTCACCAAAGAGCAAATCAAATGTTAGAACAAAATCCTGAAATGTTTAAAACAGTATTAATTCGTGTACCTGGTTCTGGACCAGTATCTAAATTTGGTGGTCAAGTTAAATTTTTTACTGATGGAAAAGCTAATACATCTATTGTTCCTCAAGAATTTGTAGATAATTCTGATGCAGATCATGATGGAGATAAAATATTTATTTATAGAGCTGAATTAAAAAGTGAAAAAGATGGTTCTACAGTAAAAGTAAATGGCAATAAAACTAAAGCGTTTGATGCAATATATGATTTAGCATATAACGAATCTATGATTAAAGAAACTAATGATACTTTAGATTTAAAAGTATTAGAAGATGCTGTAAAGGAAGCTGGTTTTGAATTATCTGATATATTTAATTTACAGTCTGATGTAGACAATGCTAAATTAGCAAACAATATGTCTTTTGGAGCTGATGCTATTGGTATATGGGCTATAAGCTCTAAAATGCTTTCTATGTTTTCACAAAGTCAAGAACAGTTAAGAAAACCAATTGAATTTACTGACAATAATGGAAAAACATTAAAATTAGATAAATTTAAAAATGATTCTTTAGGAGATGTTGCAAGATTTTTACAGGCAGCATTAGATATGGCTAATAATCCAATTCATGTTTCAACTGGAATAAATAAACATACAATTCATATAGGAACTACATTATCTTTATTAGGAGTAGATGCACCTTCAATAATTAAATTTTTAAGAAATCCAGTAATTGAAAAATTAGTTAAAGATGTTAGTGATTCACAAAATAGTTACAATAGCAATGAGTATTTAAATTTTGATAAATATATAGAAGAACAAAGAGCTAATATTGATGCACCATCTATTTCAGGTTTTAATGAACAAAAAGTAAATGATTCTTTAGGAAAAACTATAACATTAGATGTTAATACAGCTGATGGTGTTTATAAAGCCACAAATAATGCTGAATTATATTTTAAAGTAACTAATATAAATGAAAATAATTTTTCAATAGAATTAACAACTGTAGATAAATTAGAAAATAAAGATGATGTAAAAATTATTAAAAAATTTCAAGAAATAAATAAAATAGCTAAAGACATACAAAGGTTAATTCCAATAATGAGTTTAGATAATCAATTACCTAATTCTGGATTTGATACTGAACAAGTGTTACGTTTGTTTGATGATTTACAAAGAAATTCTGGAGAAGATGCAGATAAAGAATTTTCTTTTACAACTAATAATTTTTCACAAAGACCTTTATTAAAACATTTTAGAAGTTTATTAAATCAACAACAATTAATATACTTACAACGTTTTGCTTCAGAAAATAGAATTTTTTATAGAATTGCTAATGATTTAGCAATAGATATTTTTGGAAAAGAAATAGCACAATATAAACAAAGAGAAGTTTACGATGCTTTAACTGAAGCTCAAGATTTGTATCAAGCACAAAATATATTAATGAAAAATGTACAAAATGCTAAAGTATTTACTAAAGAATTTGCAAATAAAATAGATAAAATTATAAAATATAATTTAGGTTCTAATCAAGATATTAATCCAATTAAACCTGGAGTCATGTCTGATAAAGTTTATAAACAAGAATTAGATGCGTATAGACAATCTTTAAAAGCTAATTCATTAACTAATTATATTAAATACACTGAAGGTAGGCGTGATGCATTAAGATCCAGGAATGTTGATGATAGTAATAATGAGTGGGCTCAATGGTTAAATGCATTAGAAGAAGTTAATGAAGAATCTTTAGCAGATTATAAAGTAGATAAAAATGCTTTGTTATTTTTACAAAATATAATAGCATCTAAAAAAGATTTAAAAGATGTAAATGAAGTACCAGTAATTAATCCTAAAAGTTTTGTAAATCAATATAGTGTTGATCAGTTAGAAGCTGTACAAGATTCTTTTGATAAATTACCAATATCTTTAAAAAATGAATTTGTATCTTATGCTATGTTAAGATTTGGTATTGCTTCTAAAATTAATAGTTTGTCTAAATTATTTCCATCAACTTATGAAATGGAAGTAATGAAGAAAAATTCTAATATTATTAGAGCTAACAAAGATTTGGGTGGAATGTTTAATAATGAGAAAGGAAAATTAAGAATAGAAAGATTAAAACTAAATACAGCTTTAATGTTAAAAAATGATTTACCTAAACCTAATAAAGTAGAAATACAATCTCCTCAAGATTTACAAAAATTAAAATTTAATCAATACGGTATTGCACCAAATGGTGGAGTTGAAATTAATACTAAAGCTGATTTTGTAAATATAGAAAATGAAGTTTATAAAAGATATAAAATAGGAAGTAGGGTGTTTTATCCTTCTATTTCATATAATGGTTTTAATGATGGTACATACACTCAAATGGTACAAAATACTAATTCATTAAATAAAGATTATATGGAGCTTAATAAGATTGCTATTGAATATCAAAAAAATTGTTAAAATATGCCAAGTTGTCCAATAAAAACTGATCCTGAATGGATTGCATTAGAAAATGCAATAGGTAAAGAACAAGCTTATATTGAATATGTTAAAAATGATTATACTATTCCTAAAATTAAAGGAACAGATGCGTCACAAAATTATTCATTTGGAAAAGAATCATTTAATCAAATATCTACTTTAGATGCATTAAATAAACATCCTGAAATATCTGATAAGATTATAACAAAATTAAATGAATTATATCCACAAGTTAAAGTATATAAAGACAGAATACTTGTACAAGGTAAAAGTGGAATGATGTATAAAAATATAGATCCAACAAAAGGAAATGAAGGATTACATTATCGTAATGCTTTTATGAGTGCTGTTGCTTGGTCTAATGATTCTTCACTGGAAGTACCTCCTCACGAATATGCTCATGATTATATAGAAATGTTTCAAGATGTTCCATTAGTTAAACAATTAATTGAAATATATGGTGTTGAAGAACTTGCTACTAAATTAGGTAAAGATTTTGTTAATAGAACACTAAGTCCAAAAAATGATAATTTAATGACCAGGGTTTGGAATTATATAAAATCTGTTTTTGGAACACAAGATGTATTTGATTTATTAGCAAGAAATTTTTATAAAGGGAAAAAACTATCAGAAAATGTACATCAAGGTAATGCTATATTTAATCATTATGATAGAACTGAAGTTTTAAAACGTAATGTTGGAGCTGTAGATACTGATGGTAAATACAATGATACATCTATACCATTAGAAAATGTTAGTCCACAAATAGCAAAAGATATGCTATTTCAAGTAATGTCTGGATATAATGTTTTTGAAGAATTACTTACAGAAGAAGTTGCCGATGAATTGAGTTCTTTTTTTATGGAAAAACCTGTCGGAGAAATTAAATTTGATAGAGCTGCTATTGTATGGAAAGATATGATAAAAGCTATTAGAATGATTGATACTGACAATAAAGGTAAGTATAGTAATAATGCTGGATTATCTTCTAAAAAATTAAATAGATTAGACAGAAATTTATCTAAAACAGATTATGCACAAGAGCTGTTTAAATTATTTGATAGTAAAGAAATACCACTTATTTCTGAAAGAGCAACAAATCCATTAGTAGATGATTATTGGACAATAATTAATATAACTCAAAAAATGAGTTTTATACAAAAATCAAAAGATGCTATTATTGCTGATGGAGATAAATTTGTTTCTAAATATTCAATTTTTGAAGATATAGATAAAGATATTCAAGATAATCAAAAAAGAAGAAGAGCTTTTATAAGTAAAATAAAAAACAAAACATTAAGAACGGCAGTTGATTTTGTTTTTCAAAAAATTAATGATTGGTATATTACTCCTTTTATGCAAGCTAAATTTTTAGCTGGAGAAGGTTCATTTTTAATGAAATTATATTATGGTAGTTTAGTTGATGGTGATACTAAAAAATTAAAAATTTTAAGAACTTTTAATAATTTCATGACGCTTAAAGATGGTGCTAAAGAAAGGTTAGGAAAATATTCTACTCAATTATATAAAGGGTTAAATATTAATGAATATGATGGTCAAGAATTTTCTGTATATGAAAATAGTTCTGATAAAGAGTCAAAAATAAAATTAACAAATGGAGAAATTTTGTCATTGTATCTTACAGCACAACAAAGAGACAACACAAATATAAATAATGATGAAAATACCCCAAGAAATGCTTTAATTGAATCAGGCTTTACTTTAGAGAGTATAGAAGGAAGAAATGATTTACAAAACACTAATTATAAATTAACTAAATCTGGATTAGAAGCATTAGAAAATTATGTTAAAAATAATAAAGATTTATTACAAGTAGTTGAAAATACAAGAGGAGCTTTAGATTATTTATATGATCCAGTATCTAAAACATTTAGAGAGCAAAATGGTTTTGAATTACCTTCTTATGAATCTTATTATCCAGTTAAAACAATGGTAGGTTCATACAATATTAGAACTGCTAAAAATGATATTGAAAATTTTGGTTCTATAAAAGATAGGTTAGGAACTAAACAAGCGTTACATATTGCTGATATAAATAAAACATTATCATATCATTCTCAAGTAGCATCTTCATATGCAGCATTAGCAATTCCTGTTCAAAATAACAAGAAAATTCTTAAAATGCTTAAAGAAAAATATGAAGGAGCTGGTAAAGATTATAAAGAAATAAATCAATTAGTAAATCAGATGGAAGAAAAATTAGGTCAAATTAATGATCCATCTCAATTATTTAATACTGCTGGCGAAAAAAAATGGGAAAGAACTGTTAATAAAATAACAGCAAATTTTGGAGTTTCTGTTTTAGCTTGGAATATTCCTGTAATGATGAAACAACCAATATCTTATTTAGCGGCTAAAGAAGAAATAGATAAATCTTATTTAAAAAAAGCTGGATGGGGAGCTGGGGGTGTAGTTGGTATATCGTTTGCAGATATAATGAAAGCTATAAAATATACAGGAGTAAAAGGTGGAGAAACAATGTTACCTATTGAATGGAAATTAGATAAATCTAATCCTGTTTATAATTTAATAACTAAATATTCACCAGCTTTAACTCAACGTTTTGAAGGGGCTGTAGATAGAGAATTAGGTGAAGCTATGTTTGAAAAACAATTTGGAAATGATGAAATAACAATACCAATTCTTAAAAATAAAAAAGGAGAAAATTTTAAAGTAAGTAAATCAAGATTAATGGAAGGTATTAAAATATTTGATGCTGCTACAGTAATGTCAATATGGAAAGCTGTTACATTAGAAACAAAAGATTTGCATCCTAAATTAAATCCAGAAAGTGAAGAATTTTTAACACATGTTGCTAAAAGAACTGAACATATTGTAAATATGACACAACCATCTTTTGATTTAATGAATAGAACTAATTTAAGTTCTTATTCACATCCTATTGCAAGAACTATTACTATGTTTGGTTCAGCTCGTAGTAAATTAGGAGCATTAATGATAGATGGTTTAATGGACTATGTGGCTAATCCAACTAAAGAAAATAAATTAAAATTGTTTAGTAGGTCAGTTAATGTTTTAATGTTAACTGCTTTGGCTATGGGAACTATTAATGCTTTAAAAGGTTTAGATTTTCCTGATGATTGGGAAGATAAAAAATCAGGAGATTTAGAATTTGGTAGAATGGCTAAATGGTCAACAATAGAAATGGCTAATAATATGGCATCTTCCTTTTTTGGATTGAGTGAAATATCAAGATCTATTTTATCAAGATTTGATGATGCACCTTGGACAGCAGATTTAGAACATCCAGTTGAAGGATTGTTTAATGAAGCTATGGGTGGTGTATCTGATGTTTTTAAATTTAGAACTACTGATAATAGAACTGGAAAATCTCAATGGAAAGTTGATGATGGAATGTGGAAATTAACAAAAACTGGATTTAAATATGTAGGTTTACCCTCAAAGGTTACATCTACATTTGAAAATTTATATGAAACTGTTGTAGATGATGAATAAAAAAATTAAATTTGTAATGTAATGGCTTTAGAACTCGACTTTGATATTTGCATTTCTGAATGTTGTGATAAGCTACAATTTTGTGATAACACATGCGTGTTTGATCCAAATGCTCCTGTAAATTGCCAAGATGGATATGGTTCTATAGGCAATCCTACTCTTTCTCAAATAGGCTCAACTTTATTTAATTGGATATTACCTGATGGTACTACCTTTAATAATGTAAATCCTCTTTTTTTACAAGGATTATCTGCTTCTTATTCTTTGCAGATAACTGGAGGAGTTTCTGGAAATATAGCTATAGCTATAAATAGTACATATATAGGAACTACTTTTTTTATGACTGATTTAGCTGGAACAGCTTCAAATTTAGTAACAAGTATAAATTCGTTAGGATTAGGAACAGGATGGTTTGCTTATATAGATACTACTGACCCTACACTTACTACTATAGTTATATATAATGGAAGTGTTGGTACTGCATATAATAATATGTCTGTATTAGTTGATACAGACGGAACAATGACAACATCTTGGTTAGTAACAGATTTAACTGCAAATGGTAGAGATGGTTCTAATTGTTTTGATGTGGAATTAACTGATTTATATTCTGCAACACAAAATCCATGTCAATTAACTAATTATCCAAATTTTACAGATGGTGTATATACAATTACATACATTGTTTTTAATACTGATGGATTAGAAGTAAATAGAAAAACAAAAAAATTCTTTATAGACTGTAATGCTAAAAAATGTTTAAAAACGTTGATTAAAACGCTTCTGGATGATTCTTGTGGTTGTTCAGAGCCAGATCCTCGTATTGTTATGTTAAGGTCAAAGTTAGATGCAGCGAATACTCAATTTGAAGAGTGTTTATATGATTGTGCTCAAGAAACTATTGAGTCGGTTAATAAACAATGTAGAAACTTTTGCCTTGATTGTGACTAATGAGTTTAGTAAGTGACATATTAAATAACCAAACATTTGTAAAAGCATTTAAAGCAGGGATGCCTTATTTTATAAGTGTTGATCAAATATGGTGCGATAGTGCTTCTAAAGCAGATCTTTTTCCTCAATCTAAATCAGGTTTTTATTGTTATCCAAATTATTATATAAAAAAATCTGATAGTTGTGATACTTTTTATTTAGTAGATAGTTCAAATTATTGTAATGGTCTTGCTTGTCCTTATACTGTAATATCAACATTAACACAAGAGTCTTGGTTATTACCTAATGATATTATTCAATATAGTGTAGATTTTAAAGATAGATGTAGTTTAGAGTATGAAAATATATTATCCACAACTACATTTCCTCAAAATCAAACTACAGCTATAACTGCGTCTAAAGGAGATGGTTGTTATAGAGTAAATATAACTGTTAGTGTTGATGTTTATGATAACACTAATATTGGTAGAGAACCAGTATTAGTTTTTTTACGTACTATACAAGAAACTTATACAGTTGAAACTTGTATAGATTGTTGTGAATGTGAAAGAGATAATCTTTTTAAAGGGGTTAAGAAAAAATTAGGTTCTATTTCTTGTAAAATAAATAATAATGAACAAATTGGTAAAAACACAACTAATTTGTATAATAACATGTATAAGTTAGAAAATATACTTTGGGTATTAGAAAATTTTGTGTTAGACTGTAAATGTGTGCGTCAATTAAAATGTGCATACGATAAAATTAAAAATTGTTAATATGGGTTGTTCTTGTGGTTCTAAAACTAAATCAAGTTGTTGTTGTGATCTTAATGAAAAGGTTTTAGCATCAAATATTTTATATGATTGTGAAGGGTTTGTTTGTGCTGGTTTTCCTTCTTTAACTATTTCTGTAGGTGATTCTTTATGTTCTGTAATGAGTTCAATTTTGACTACATTATGTGATTTAACAGATAATCAGTTTTCTATAGTAAATGTAGGTTTAGGAGCACCTATTTGGAAAGGTACAACAAGTGGCGTAGCTGAATTAAGAACTTTGACTGCTGGTACAGGAATTACTATAACTCCATCAGCAGATGAAATAGAAATTGCAAGTGTTTTTTCTACTCCATACAATGCGTTAGAACTTGAAACATTAGCTACAACTATACCAGTATTTGCATTTCCTTTAACAGCTGCAAATACTGTACCGGCACTTGAATTGTCAATACCATCAAATGGAAATTATTATATAACAGGAACTGCTAACATAACAATTTCACATTCAGAAACTTCTAATTTCTTTTTTGTTCAAAACATAGGTGGAATTATTAGTCAATTAGGATTTAAATATAATGCAAACTTTAATACTTCTGGAGTAGAATCAATTACAATGAATGTTACTTTACAAACAATAACTACTCTTTCAATTGGTGGTTTAAATATAGGTTTTGAAAGTACAAATGCTTCAACAGGTGGTACTGTTAATAATCTTGCATTACAATTCTTTAAAATAAATTAATATGTGTACTTGTAAAAATTTAAATAAAAAATGTTGTTGTGAATCTCCAAGTAATTCTACTGTATTTTGTAATGCACAAGCTTTAGGAGATGTTACTACAACAGGAATGGGATTATCCGTTTTTTCTACAATAATAAATTCAACATATACGGTGCCAGTAGGATCTTCTGATGCACTTTATGATATTTGGTTTAATTGTAATGTAAAAATAGAAACTGATAAAAAAATTGAATTATATTTTGGTTTAAATGGTGTAGAAATACCATTTTCAAGAGTTAAAACTGAATTACTTTTAGGAAATGTTAATGAAACTTTAGAAACCTCTGTTTCTATGTTAAAATGTAGTTTATCTTTAAAGGCTGGAGATGTTATATCTTTATACGGATTATATACTGATGTAAATTCATTATTATATAATGCTAATATGTTAATTAAGAAAAATTAATAATGTCTAATACTTTAAATAACAATCCTAATAATTTTAATAGCTGGCAAGATGCTGTTAAGAATATTTATGGTGTATTACATAATTTAGGTGGATCATCTAATAAAGAAGAAGTAAACACTTTAATAGTTGAAGGTGTTAATGATACAACAACGGCAGTAGCTAATTATGGAATCAATGTAATAGAAACAGCATCTGCTACAGATTTTTGTTGTAGATTACCACTTGCTGAAACAGGCAAATCTGTTATTATAATAAATAAAACACTTATTCCTATTACTGTTTTTCCAAGTGTTGTAGGTGGAGATATAAATGGTAATGTTAATGGAAGTGTAACAATATCTCAACAATATGTACCATATACTTTTTATTGTATAGTAAATCCTTTACCTGGAAGTTGGGTAATGTCTTCTCCATTATCTACTACTCAAATAGGTGTACCTAATTTAGATCCAAATACTGGCGTTGCAGCAAATTATCTTGAAATTCCTCATACTAATGGAGCGTTAACAAGTGCCGCTGGATGGGAAACAGGAGTTTTTAAATCTGCTCCGGCTGGTTTAGGGGTTCAAGGTTCTGCAAGTTGTGGATATTTAATAGGCAATTCTTTGAATGCTCCAACATATATGCGTACAGAAGCTTCGCCAACACGAATCACAAAAGTTAAATTATATAGTAATGTAGTTGCTGCAGATTTAGTCGGCATTATAGGAGCTCCTATAATTATGCAATTATCTTGTACTTTTCTTGATGATTGCAATTCAGGACAATCTACTTTTTGGTATTTTAATCAAATTGAAGAGCCAGATGCTTTTGATCCAAGTGTTTTAACTACGGAAATAACAAATGGAATGGGTGGTAATGTACCTATTCAGGTAGGTGACAATACTACTATGTATAATGAAGCAGAGTATGGTGTAAATTATGGAACATCTAATAATCCTCATTTTGGACAAATAGGTTCTAATATTGGTTTAGTTCCTGGCGGTGGTTCTGATTATTGGTGGTGTCCATATTTTGAAATACAAGCTAATATGCCAACAAAAAATTATCAATTTAAAATAATAATAGAAGTAGCACAATAAATAATAAATAAAATGGAAATAGTAATGGAAAAAGAAATAGAGTTAATAAATGGAGATTTATTACAACTTAATGATTGTATGCATAGAATATTAGATAATGCATCTAATATGAGTGGAAAATTTATTTACGGAATGCATAAAAATGTGGATAAATTAATGCCACTTGTTAAAAATCTTGATAAATTAAGAATGAACTTAATTAAAGATTATGCAGAATTAGATAAAAACAATGAACCTAAAACAGCTTTAGATGAAGAAGGTAATGTAAAATTTGTTTATAAAAAAGATAATGAAAAAGAAGCATCAATAGCTTTTAATAAATTAATGAGTTCACCAGTAAATGTTGATTTTCATAAAATTAATTTATCTGAATTTGAAAAATTAGAAGGATTAAACCCTCAAATGATTAAAAGTTTAGGTGCATTTATTGATTTAATTATAATAGAGTGATAACAACACAAATAGACATACCGAAATTAATTAAATCTTACAATAAGACTGGTCATGTATTGTTTGAAGAAGATTCTAAAAACTTTAATTTAAATATTATTGGAGTTAGGTCTCAGAATCCAATTACAAATCAATTTAATTGTAAATTAATAGACTTATGGAAATATGAAGGGTGTTGGAATATTTTTCAAATGCAAGCAACTACATTACCTGGGTTAAAATGGATGGAATCTCCAATGAATCCAGATGGTTGTGCTATTTTAAAAGAAGGACAATATCGTTCTACTTATAAAATTTCAAATCATAACGGAAAATATGAGGCCTTGTGTCAAAGATTAAATGATGTTGACGTTTTTCGTGACAATGATCGTGATAGAGAATATGATATGATTAAAGGTACACTTCAATCAGGAATGTTTGGAATTAATATACACAAAGCTCATGAAAATTACGAATTAGAAACTGTAAATGGATATTCTGCTGGTTGTCAAGTTGTACAAGACCCTCAAGATTATTTAGTACATATGACTCTTGTAAGACAAGCAAGAATAAATTGGGGAAATTCATTTACTTATACATTAATTAACGAAACAGATTTAAATTAAATATTATGGCAAGTAGTTCAGATATATCATTAGAATTAATACAAAGAGGTATTAAAAGAGTGCCAACTTATACAAGAGTATCAGCTGGTGGTAATACTCCAAAAGGAATACGTTCAGTAACTTTTTATAATGCTGGAGCAGCAAATGCTACAGTTTTGACTACAAATTTACTGCCACAAGAAAAATTAACTATTGATGCTGGTGGTCAAGGTGATCATTTAGATGAAATATCATATGATGGTTCAGGAACTGATTTAGTAATCGTAACAATAACATAATTATGGCAATTACAGATTTTGAAAAAGAAGGCTCAGGTGGTGGTGGTGGTGTTACTGATGTAACAGCAACAGCTCCTATTACCTCAACAGGTGGTGCTACTCCAGATATTGGAATTACAGCAGCAACTATACTTGTAGATGGTTCTATGAGTGCTTCAGATAAAAATAAATTAAATAGTATAGCTGCTGGAGCTCAACCAGGTACAGTAACAGGTGTTAGTGCTGTTGCTCCTATTACAGTTGTTGCTTCTCCAACATCTCCTTCTGTGGGAATAAATCAATCTGGTGCAGGTTCTGATGGTTATTTAAGTTCTGTTGATTGGAATACTTTTAACAGTAAAGGTAATGGAGATATGCTTGCTTCTACATATGACCCTACAGGTGTTGCTGCTGATGTTTATGATTATAGTAATCAAATAGGTCTTAACCAAATGCCTTCTGCTCAAATTACTACATATACTGAAGGTGGTGGTGGTGCTGTTGAAATTGATAATTACGACCTTTCAACTTATAATGTACATTACATTGATCCTGGTGCTCATGATAGAGATTTTACAGGAATGGTAGCTCCAAGTGCTGGAGTACAAAGAATTGTAGTAATAATAAATGTAGGAACTAATAAAAAATTAAAATTTAAAGATAATGATGGAGATAGTGATGCTGCAAATAGAATGTTGCTTGCAGACGCTTCTGATTTTGATTTAAATGAAGGTGCTTCTGTACAGTTTATTTATAATCATACAACAAATAGGTGGCATACATATTCTTATTATTAAAATAAATATCTTTAGGTTATAAAAAATTAACCTGAAAGAAGAAAAAAAGAAAATTTAGAAAAATGGCAAGAAAATTTTATAAAGAAGATAACGAAGCTATACCAGCTATAAAGTTTGAATTAACTCAGCCAACAGGATAT
>Ga0315331_10000830_pt1 | contig 22346 bp, 20 predicted proteins | sample M160m34915metaG_FD_203456 | JGI IMG/M metagenome (GOLD analysis project Ga0315331, IMG submission 203456) | Ammonia-oxidizing marine archaeal communities from Monterey Bay, California, United States - M1 60m 34915 | ecosystem: Environmental > Aquatic > Marine > Intertidal zone | place: USA...
GGGTTCTCCGGTCCCGAGCAGTCGCTGGGCGAGCGCCGCGCGGAGGAAGTCCCGGGCGCCTTCGAGCGGGACGGCGTCTGTCACTTCGGCGGCGAAGGCTTCCATGAGCATTCTTCGCCCCTCGACAGCGTCGATGCCGCGGGCGCGCAGGTAGAAGAGGGCGTTTTCATCGAGTTGCCCGGTGGTCGAGCCGTGGCTGCAGCGGACGTCGTCGGCGTGGATCTCGAGTTGGGGCTTGCTGTTGATCTCCGCACCGTCGCCTACCAGCAAGTTCGGGTTGGACTGTTCTGCGGAGGTCTGCTGCGCGTCTGGCCGCACGACGACGCGGCCGCGGAACACGCCGCGTGAACGGTCCTGGAGGATGCCCTTGTAGCGTTCTCGGCTCGTGCAGTGGGGTGCGGCGTGGTCGACGAGCGTGTGGTTGTCGATGTGCTGCGTATTCGTGCCAAGGAAGAGCCCGTCGAGGTCGGTCTCGGCGCCCGGGCCGGCGAGCTCTACGTCGAGGTCGTTGCGTACGACCCGCCCGCCGAGCGTCGTCGTGGTGGCGCGCAGCCGACTTTGGGCTGCCTGCCGAACATAGGTCCGCGAGACATGCAGGGTGGCATCGTCTTCGTCCTGGATCACGATGAGTTCGAGCGCGGCGTCCTCTGCGAGGTCGATCTCGAGGAGCGCGTTTGTGAGTCCGCTCGCGCCGTCCTCGGAGCGAAACGCGACGAGGACAGTGGCGGCGCTGCCGCGTTCAGCGCGGATGTTAAGCCGTGGGAAGCAGGCGCTGGCCGAGCGGGCGGTCGTGACGAACACGATCTCCAGGGGGCGATCGAGTCGCTCGTCCTTCGCGAGATGGATGAATCCCCCGTCGCGAAACTGCTCGGTGTTGAGCGCCGCGAAGGCGTCCTCCTTGATGGGCGCGAGCGCGCCGAGGTGTGGGCGCAGCCGCTCGCCATCCTCTGCCGCGAGCAACGCAGCGATCGGCTGGACGGCCCGGCCGGTCGTCTCCGAGGAGGCATAGCGGCCATCAATGAACAAGGACTGCTCGCTCTCTGGCGTGAGGGGCGTCACCGCGGGCGGCGCGGCGGGCGGCGCGTCTTCGGGCGCGGTTCGTAGCGCCAGGTCTTGGAGGGGCCGGAGCGCTCGCGCGGTGTACCGCCAGTCCTCCAGCGATGCCGTCGGGAGCCCGAGGGACGAGAAGTGCCCTCCGGCCTCTGACCGGAGATCTTGCAGCCAACCCGGCTCGCTCATGCCTGGGCTCCGCCCTCTTCGAGCCAGCCGTAGCCCTTCTCCTCGAGCTCAAGGGCCAGCTCCTTGCCGCCGGAGCGGACGATGCGCCCGCCGGCGAGGACGTGGATGCGATCGGGGACGATGTAGTCGAGCAGGCGTTGGTAATGCGTGATCAGGACCATCGAGCGGTCTTCGGCTCGGAGGGCGTTGACGCCGCTCGCTACGGTTCGCAGCGCGTCGATGTCGAGTCCTGAGTCGGTCTCGTCGAGGATGGCGAGCCTCGGCTCGAGCAGCAGCATCTGCAGGACCTCGTTCCGTTTCTTCTCACCCCCCGAGAACCCGACGTTGATCGCGCGGTTCATCAGGTCCTCGGGCATCTCGACGAGTTTCATCTTCTCGCGAACGAGGGAGAGGAAGTCCATCGCGTCGAGCTCGGGCTCGTCACGGTGTTTACGGGCCGCGTTGAGCGACGCCTTCAGGAAGTAGTTGTTGTTCACGCCGGGGATCTCGACGGGGTACTGGAACGCGAGGAAGAGCCCCTCTCGTGCGCGCACCTCCGCGTCCATTTCCGTGAGGTCCTCTCCGCCGAAGCGGACGGTCCCTGCTGTGATCGTGCAGTCCGGCCGGCCCGCGAGCACCCCGGCGAGGGTGCTCTTGCCGGAGCCATTCGGTCCCATGATCGCGTGGACCTCGCCGGGCTCGACCTGAAGGTCGAGTCCGGTGAGGATCGCGGTGTCCCCCGCGCTCGCGTGCAATCCCTTGATCTCGAGCATACTCATCGCTAGTCCCTATCCGACGCTTCCTTCGAGGCTGACGCCGAGCAGCGCCTGGGCTTCGACCGCGAACTCCATCGGGAGCTCACGCAGGACTTCCTTGCAGAAGCCGTTGACGATCATCGACACCGCGTCCTCTTCTGAGATTCCGCGCTGCCTGCAATAGAAGAGTTGGTCTTCGCCGATGCGCGAGGTCGTGGCTTCGTGCTCCACCGTCGCGTCGGCGTTCTTGACCTCGAGGTAGGGGAAGGTGTGGGCCCCGCATTCGCTGCCAAGGAGCAAGGAGTCGCACTGCGAGTAGTTGCGCGCGCCCGTCGCCTTGGGGCCGATCCGCACGAGCCCTCGGTAGCTCTGCTCCCCCCGTCCTGCAGAGATCCCCTTGGAGATGATCGTGCTCCGGGTGTTGCGCCCGATGTGGATCATCTTGGTCCCGGTATCGGCCTGTTGCCGCTTGGTCGTCATCGCCACGGAGTAGAACTCGCCGATGGAGTCGTCGCCCTGCAGGATGCAGCTCGGATACTTCCAGGTGATCGCGGAGCCGGTCTCCACCTGGGTCCACGAGATCTTCGACCGCTTCCCGCGACAGGCTCCGCGCTTCGTGACGAAGTTATAGATCCCGCCAACCCCGTTCTCATCGCCGGGATACCAGTTCTGGACGGTGGAATACTTGATCTCGGCATCGTCCAACGCGACGAGCTCCACGACGGCTGCATGCAGCTGATTCTCGTCACGCTGTGGTGCCGTGCAACCTTCGAGGTATGAGACGTAGGCCTCCTTGTCAGCGATCAGCAAGGTCCGTTCGAACTGGCCGGTCCCGGCTGCGTTGATGCGGAAGTACGTCGACAGCTCCATGGGGCAGCGCACACCCGGCGGGATGTACGCAAAGGACCCGTCGCTGAAGACCGCCGAGTTGAGGCAGGCGAAGAAGTTGTCCGAGTACGGCACGACCGAGCCGAGGTACTTCTTGATGAGCTCCGGGTACTCGCGGACGGCCTCGGAGAAGGAGCAGAACAAGATGCCCTGCTTCTCGAGTTCCGCTTTGAAGGTGGTCGCGACCGATACGCTGTCGAACACCGCGTCAACGGCGATCCCCTGCAGACGCTTCTGCTCGAGCAGCGGGATCCCGAGCTTGTCGTAGGTGTCGAGGATCTCGGGGTCCACCTCATCGAGGCTCTCGATCTGGCTAGCCTGTTTGGGCGCCGAGTAGTAGACGATGTCCTGATAGTTGATCTTGGGGTAGGAGACCTTGGCCCACTCGGGCACGTGATCTTCTTCGAGCATCTCCAGGAAGCGCCGTAGCGCCTTCAGCCGCCACTCGAGGAGCCACTCGGGCTCGTTCTTCTTCGAGGAGATGAGACGGACCACGGATTCGTCGAGACCCGGCGGGATCTGGTCCTGCTCGATGTCCGTCGTGAAGCCGTACTGGTACTGCTGGTTGGCGAGCTCTTCGAGGTTGGGGTTACCCGGCATGGTTTACTCCGTTTCCGCCCGATCGGTGGGGTCGTCTCGGTCGAGGATCTGCAAGGGGGCGCTCAGCGGATTGAGAGAACCGAATTGAGGGTCGGTGATGTCGGCCAGCGAGACCGTGGCGAGCGCCTTGCGCACGATGTCGTTGAGCACGTGGATGGGGTCGCGGACCGCGCAGGTCCCCTCATGGGAGCAGAAGCTCGGGCCGCGGGCACACTCGGTGATGGCGACCGGCCCCTCGAGCGCGTTGATTACCGCCGTGACGCTGATGCGCTCGGCGGGTTGTGCCAGCGAATAGCCGCCGCGCACCCCCCGCTGTGATGAGAGCAGGTGCTCCCGCGCCAAGAGCTTCAGCACCTTCGAAACCACTGGCACGGGCAATTCGGCTTGCTGAGCGAGATCGCGGGCATTTCGGGACATGCCCTCCGGCGTCTTGGCCAATTGCGCGAGGAGCACGATGCCGTAGTCGGTGATCTTGCTCAGACGAAACATGGGAACTCCTGTGGCTCGTGAGGGGTTCCGAGCGCCGAAAATATATCGGACGGCTTCGGCTCCGTACATACCGTACCGCTACCGTACTATATATATTTGTAGCTATTGTTCGGATACTTAAGGAACTTCCGGGCCACCGCCGGCACTACGGCAAGATCGGAAGGAGCAGCGGCTGACCGTCGTGCGGCGCGTCGAGCGGGGGGGTTTGCATCCGTCCGAGCGCGCACTGCCGGGCCTCGCCGAGCGCTGGAATCGCCAGGCCGCCACCAACGCCCGCGGTCGAGAGCTGGTGGGCGAGCGGGGCGAGCGCGCGTTGAAGCGCTCCGGGGGTGGGGACCGTTCGAACCCGGACGAAGCGGTGCAGCGGGGCTGGGCGGGGGCTGTTGTCGGGCTCTTCGACGACCGTCCAGCGGAGTCCCTCGCTCGCGTAGAGTGCGCCCTGTCCGCCCGCAGCAACCCGCATGCGAGCCGAGTCGCGCTCATGGCGAATCAGGCTCGCGCTCGCGAGGTCGATCTCCCCGAGCGGCGCACGCTCCTCGCGGCGTTCCAAGGCGGCCGCCAGCGACTCTGCGAAGGCGCCAGCCGACGTGCTCTGCTCGCCAACCACGTAGACCTCGATGGGCGACATGCAGCCGAGCTGATCCCAGAGCGATACGTCGAGCGCCACGCGGTCGGCCTCCGTGCGGTCGAGTCGCTCCGCCGAGGTCACCGCGATCGAGAACCGGTGCCCGTACGCGACGAACCGCTGCTCCGGTCCGATCTGGCTCGCGATCGACCGGATCGTCGCGTCCGCGCCGCTACAAACCACGCACTCCGACCCCAACAGCGCGCGGAGCTGCTCCTCGTCCTCGTGGTCCACGTCGACGACCGCCACGCAGTCCCCGAGCACGGGGTCGATCTCGGCCAGCGAGCGCTGCACCCATCGCGCCGTGACCGGGTCGCGTGACGCGGGCTTGACCAGGACTGGCGAGCGCACCAGGAGCGACAAGAGGATCTGGTGCAACGTGGGCATCGGGATGGTGCCCCCGCAGAGGAGGCTCGTCAGCGCGAATCCTGTCCGCCGCTCGGCAGGGCGCCCCGCGAGTTCTCGCGCGAGCAATCGCCGGAGTGCGGCCTCATTCCAATCTCCGAGCGCCAGTCGCAGCCCATCGCGGACATTCGTCTCGGAGAAGCCCGAGGAGCCGGCGAGCGCGGGCACCAGGCCGGCCTGCCACGGCCCCGTGGGGTCCCTCCACCGTTCGAGCAGGTGCCCAAGGCGCTCGACGATCTCCTCCTCCGGGCGTTCCCGCAGCGCGCGCCCCGCGGACCGGAGCCGGCGCGCCTCCTCGCGCAGCGTGCTCATCCGTCCTGCTCCAGCATCTCATCCGCGGCGATCGAACAGCCGCGCTCCTCCGCCCCCTCGAGCCGCCCAAGCACTTCGAAGCCGTCCGGCTCCCCCGGTAGCGCGCGGCCCAGATCGGCCGTCCGGATCGCCGCCACGCTCCCTGTGTTTGCGAGGTCGTGGATCTGGATCAAACCCGGTGCACCCGGTGCCACCGGCAATTCCGATTCCGGGTCCAGGAGCTGGACGCGGACCCACGGCGGAATCAGCTTTCGGCGTGGCCCGGCCGGGTCGCACCACACAGAATCGTAGAACTGTGAGCCAAGCTCCGTCATGCCGTACTGGTTGCAGATCGCGCGCGAGCCCAGCCCGAACGCTTCGGCGAGAGATGCGTGCAGCGCCTCGCGAGGGACCTCCCTCGCCTTCCCCTTGAAGCCTCCTGTCTCCATCACCCGCGACCCTGGCGGGAGCGTGAAACGGGCGCTCCCCATCTGCTCGAGCAGGTGGACGAAGGAGAACGCAGTACCGAGCAGCGCCACGGGGCGCCCTCTTTCGCAACCCTGGGCTAGCGCGTCGACCGCGCGGGATCCCTCGAGCGCGCCGTCCCTTACGTCGTAGCCGCTGTGTTCGTCTCCCCGGTCCGCGAGGAGGCGACCAAACATGTGAGACAGCGACGATTCTGGTGACGCTTCGGGTGAGGGTGCGAGGAATCGAAGGGTCATCCGTTGGCCTGGCGTCAGGTCGGGGAACAGCATCCGGTCGAGGGAGCTGCGAAGGGATGCGTGGTAGAGGGAGAGCGTGTCGAGGGGCAGCGCGCCGCGCCGCGCGGTCGAGGTGCCGCTCGTTTGGAACACAGCGACTTCGTTCGACTCCGGGAAGCTCGCGAGGCGGAGCTCCTTGAACGCGCCGCTCGGGACCGCGGGGATGTCGTGCCAACGCGTGACTCGTGCCGGTGCTCGACCCAGCGCGTCGCACCACCGCCGGTACGGCTCACAGTACTGATACTGGTGGGCGAACAGGCGGAGCGCGAGCGCGTCGAAGAGGTTGTCGTCGTCCTCCCAGCGCTCTTTCGAGATCCACGTGAGCACGGCCGCGTCGAGGTCGGCCCGCGGGGGATGGGGGGTCATCCGATCGCCTCCGCGATCACCTCGATCCCCTTGCGCAGCAGGGATGTCGGGATGCACAGCGGCGGCGTCAGCGAAACGACTCGACCTCCCTGCCCGGAGGGCAGGACGATGAAGCCGCCCTCCAGCGTTCGCTGGCAAGCCGCAAGTGCGTGGTCCGGCGCTGCGCACTCGATGCCGAGCATCAGCCCCCTGCCGCGCACCTCTCGCACGCGCGCGCTCCCGCGCGTGACCGTCGCCATGTGCTCGAGCGCCTCGGCCCCGGCGCGTTCGCTGTGCTCGACGAGCCCCTCCGCTTCCAGCACGCGGATCGAGGCGAGCGCCGCGGCGCAACTGGCGGGGTGGCCGAGGAAGGTCTGCGTGTGTAGCGCCTCGCCGGTGGAGAGGGGCCAGCTGTCCATGACTTCCTGTCGCCCGAGGCACGCCGCGATCGGCATGCCAGAGGACAGTCCCTTGCCTACGCATAACAAATCTGGCGTGACGTCCTCGTGTTGACACGCGAACCAGCGCCCGGTGCGCCCGAAGCCCGTGTAGATCTCATCCAATACGAGGAGCCAGCCCTCTCGCGCGCAGTGGTCGCGCAAGGCGGCCAAGAACCCGGGGGCGGGAACGCGTTCGCCACCCCGCCCCTGAATGGGTTCGACCAACACGGCGCCAATCTCAACGCCCGCGCGTGCGAGCTCGTCGCGGACACGCAAGATATCGTCGGCGTCGCCGTAACGAGCGAAGCCAGTCCGGCCCGGTAGACGGGCCTGGAAGGGGTCTCGGAAGTCCTCGCGCCAGGTCGCGTCGAGTGCGCCGAGTGAGAGGCCGTGGTAGCCACCTTCAAACGCGATGACGCCGGGGTGTCCCGTCGCGAGCTGTGCGGTCTTGAGCGCGGCTTCGACGGCGTCTGAGCCGGACGAGAGGAGGATCCCGCGGGCGGGCTCGTCCCCTGGGAAGCGCGTGCAGAGCGCTTCGAGCAGCTCGACCTTGACCGCCGGTGGGTGAACGTCTCCCATCCCGTGCAGGAGCTGGCCCGCCTGGGCGGCGATCGCGGTAGCGACTTCCGGGTGTGCGTGACCCACGTTGGCGACCCCGAAGGCTCCACTGAGGTCGACGAAGCGGTTCCCGTCGACGTCCCAGACGTTTACCCCGTGGGCTCGGTCCCAGAAGATCGGGGTTTGTCCCTCGAGATGGGTCACGTTCTGGCTCTCGACCTGGGCGAGCCGCACCGCGAGGTCGCGCGAGTGGGGACCCGGGACAGGCGTGTGGAGGTCGGGGCCGAGCAAGCCGGGCCCGGTCGCGCGAGGAGCGGTGGACGTCACGCGCGGATGCTAGCCCGCCTGCCCTGCCGTCGTCGGTGAGGCGCTCGGCTTCGGTGGCTCGCCGCGCAGGTCGATGGCGCGCCCCTCCGACTGTGCGGGTGGGTCGATGCCGAGGAGGGCAGCGACCGTGGCGGCGATGTCGATCGCTCGCGCCGCTGGGAGTCGCGCGCCTTGTCCCGTCCCGCGTCCTACCGCGAGCAGCACCGCGCCCATCCGCGGGACGCTGTCCGGCTCGAAACCATGCGCCCCGGTCGACCCGCCGAGCGCCCAGGAGAGCTGCTGCCCCCAGCCACGCAGGCCGGATCGAAACACGACCGGTGGGCGCGCGATGGCGACGACCTGCCCGACGCGTGACGGGTGGCGGTAGCGCAGCGCCGCGGGGGTGCGCAGCGCGTCGTGCGCGACGACCCCCTCGATCCCATCGAACGCCGCGATGGCCCGGCGTTTGGCGCCGGGGTCCGAGGGGGCGTCGAGGTGGATGTTGGCAACGGCGCTGGAATGGATGACGCGCGCGTTCACGCCAGCGCGTTTGATTACAGCGCCCGCGTCGACGGCCTCAGTGACCTCGGTCATGCCGTGGTCGCTCACGATTAGCAGCGTCGTGTCGGGCCAGGCTTCACGCGCGTCGAGCCCCGCGAGTAGGCGCACGAGCTGCGCGTCCTGTCCGCGCAGGGCCCGGTCGACCTCCTCGGAGTCAGGGCCGTGGCGGTGGCCCGCCCGGTCGCTCCCCCGCCAGTACGAGAGGATGAGGCGAGGTCGCTCGTCCTCGGGGAGGTCCAGCCAAGCGAGGATCTGGTCGACCTTTTCGCGCTCGTCGACGCCGCTGTCGAACGGTGCTCGGCGCAGCTGCGCGCGCTGTCCGCGCCAGTCGGTTTCCGCGCCGACCCAGAAGAACACGGCAGAGCGAACGCCCTGGCGCTCGGCCGCGATCCACAGCGGCTCCGCCTCGAACCAGTTCGCGTCGGCGTCATAGTCGAACTCGGTGTCCCCTGAGCGCATGGGGTCGATGAAGTGGTTGGCCACGATGCCGTGCCGGTCGGGGTAGGTCCCGGTGGCGAGCGTCGCGTGCGAGGGGAAGGTGCTCGAAGGGAAGGGAGGAGTCAGCGTCTCGGCTCGGACGCCTTCTCGCGCTACGCGAGTGAGACCCGGCAGTTGGGCCCGGTCGATCTGGTGTCCCGCGACGCCGTCCCACGAAAGCACGATGACCGTTGGCTCAGCGGTCGTCGCCCCAGCGACGAGCACGGAGGCCAGCAGCCCGGTCAGGGTCAGGGCGCATCGCCAAGTGGCTCCCATCGGGCGATGATACCGGTATGCAACGTGCCTGGATCAGTCTTGGTTCGAACCTGGGGGCGCGCGGGTCACAGCTCGCTGCAGCTGTGGATGAGCTGGCGCGAAGCCCGGGGGTGTCCCTCGTGGCGGTCTCGAGCCTGTTCGAGACGCCCCCGGTGGGCCCACCTCCCCAGGGGGACTATCTCAACGCGGCTGCCGAGTTACAGGTGGACCTCCGCCCGCGCGAGCTGCTCGAAACGATGCAGGAGGTCGAACGACGCGGCGGCCGCGTTCGTGAGGGGGCTCCGCGTTGGTCCGCGAGGACGCTCGACCTGGACCTGCTCTTGTTCGGCGAGACCTGTGTCGACGAGCCCGACCTGCAGGTCCCCCACCCACGAATGCACGAGCGTGCGTTCGTGCTGGTCCCGCTGCGTGAGATCGCGCCGGACGTGGTCCATCCAATGCTCGGGCGTACGGTGTCGGAGCTCGCCGCGCCGCTCGAAGCGGCGGGGCGAGTGGTGCTTCACTCGAAACTGCTGAAAAAGGAGAACGGATGGCAATCGCAGCCGTAAGCATCGCCCCGGTGGGCGCAGGGACGAGCGTTTCGCACTACGTCGCAGAGGCGTTGCGGGTCGTCGGCTCGCAGGACCGGGTGGCCTATCGGCTCGACCCGATGTTCACCACGCTCGAGGGAGATCTCGGCGAGATCTTCGACCTCATCCTGAAGATGGAGGAGGCGGTGTTCGCGCAGGGAGCAGAGCGGGTCGGCACCGTGATCAAGGTGGACGATCGCCGAGACCGGCCCGTGACGATGCGCGAGAAGGTGGAAGCCGTGGAGAGACGCCTGGCGGATAATTCTTGATATTATAAGTGTTGAATTTGGGTTTTTTTCTGCGTTGGTGTACTCAAGAATGCTGTTCGGGCACCTTTTCATTGCTCGGAATCGACCCCCCTTTAGGTTGGGCAGGTACTCGATGGCATCCTCGCTCCCAGGAAATACGCTGCAAAGCTCTGAAGGTATTGATTTTCTGAAGATCAAGGCTGACGAGTTCGAGGAGTCGTCGGCGGAAGATATCTTGAGTTGGTCGATCAAGAATTACCACCCCCGCCTCGCGCTGTCCGCCTCGTTCGGCGCGCCAGAGGGGATGGTGCTGCTCCACATGATGCACGAGCTCGAGGCGACCTCCCGTGTGTTCGTGATTGATACCGGCCGGCTTCCCCAGGAGACGCATGACCTCGTGGACCGGATGCGGGAGCGATACGACAAGCCGGTCGAGGTGCTCTTCCCTGAGGCCGCCGACATCGGTGCGTTGGCGCGTGAGCAGGGGATGAACGGCTTCTACGAGTCCGCCGAGAACCGCCGAGCGTGTTGTCGCGTGCGAAAGGTCGAGCCGCTCCGCCGCTACCTCACCGGCCTCGACGCCTATGTCACGGGTCTGCGGCGAGAGCAGAACGAGAACCGGCGCAGCGCTCGGAAGGTCGAGCTGGACCAGGCGAACGGTGGCGTGGTCAAGCTCAACCCGCTCGCAGACTGGACTGAGGAGCAGGTGCTTGCGTACGTCCGCAGTCATGACGTGCCGGTGAACCGCCTCCACGCCAAGGGCTATCCTTCGGTCGGCTGCGCGCCGTGTACGCGCGCGGTCGCCCGCGGTGAGGACCCCCGAGCGGGCCGTTGGTGGTGGGAGGACGACCGCGTGAAGGAGTGCGGCCTCCACATTCCCGATGAGGAGCAGGGTTCGGGGATCTGATCATGCATCGTCGCCAGTTCTTGCAGCGAAGCGTCACGTGGGCCGCCGCGAGCCTGGCGGCGCCGCTCTGGGCCCCGCGCGCCGCGCGGGCGGCTTCTCTCCCGAAGGCGCTCGAGGAGAGCGAGTTCGTCTACGTCTCCCCCCTGAAGTCGAACGGGACGGAGAGCCGATGCCACGCCGAGGTCTGGTATGCCTGGCTCGATGGTGCGGTGGTGATGACGGTCTCGGCCTCCGGCTGGAAGGCGACCGCGATTTCTCGCGGGCTCGCGGAGGCGCGCATCTGGGTCGGGGACTACGGGCGGTGGAAGGGCCTGTTCTCGAACAACGAGCGCTTCCGGCAGGGCCCCAATTTTCTCGCGACGGGAGAACGCGTCAACGACCCGGCACTCCTCGAGCAGCTCCTCGCGGCCTACCAGGTCCGCTACCCCGAGGAGATCGCGCAGTGGCGCGGGCGGATGCGTGAAGGGCAGCGCGATGGGAGTCGCGTGATGGTTCGCTACCAACCGAACCGCCCGCTCTGACCCCCCGCGCCGCGCCAGAACCGACGGCCTGTGCCATCCTGAAGAAGCGGATCGCGCCTCTCCGCACGGAGAACCATGCCCGGCATGGAAGCAACGCCCACCCCGAGTTTCCGGCGCTGGACCGGTATCGCCGCCGCGAGCTGGGCGTTGCTGTCGATTCTTGCGGCCGCGCTGGGCCTCGGCCGGCCCGCCCACGATCTGACCTTCCCCTTCCACTCCTCGTACTCCGGCGGGGCGCGGGTGCTTGTCCACTGGGTCTCCCCTGAGGCTGCCGAGGCCGGGGTCGAGCGCGGCGATCGCTTGCTGAAGGTGGATGGGCAACGGGTCTGGGCGGCCCTCTGGCCGGCGACGTCACCGCTGCACGAGGGGCGAGCCAACGACTACCTGCTGGAGAAGACTGATGGCAGCCGCCTCCGCGTGTCCTTGCCGCCTGCGCCCTCGTCCTTCGATCGCCCCGCGGGCCAACTCCTGCTCCAGGTGGCGCTGCTGCTGGTCGCGTCGCTCTATCTCGTCGCGGGCGCGTTGGTGTGGCGGAGTCGACCGGATCGGCCCGAGAGCTGGGCGTTCATGCTCTTCGCCTCGATGATGGCGGTCGCGGTGTCTGCCACGACCCTGGGTGAGGTCGCGTTGTGGGCCTCTCGTCGCGCGGTCGTAGACTTTCCGTTGCTCGGCGCGACGGCGTTCCACCTCTTCACGACCTACCCCCTCGAGCCGAAGTGGGCCGCGCGTTATTCGCGGGTCCGTGTGATCCCTTATCTCGTGGGGGTCTCATTCTTGCCTGTCGCGGGTCCCGCCATGATGTTTGGTGGGGCACTCGAGGAGCAACTCTACGATCTGTCGTTCTTGTTTGGCGCGGGGCTCGCGGTCATCTCGTTCGCCGTGCCGATCCTCGAGCGCCGCCGGGCCCACGAAGCGGGGCTGGGCGCGCGCACGGACGTCTTCATCCTGGCCTCCGGGGTTTGCCTCGCCCCTGTGCTGTTGGTCCTGATGACCCAGGCCTTGCTCCAAGAGCCGCTGCCCTGGCAGGTCGCGATGCTCTGGGCGGGGTTGTTCCCGCTGATCGTCGGGTCGGTGATGATGCGGCGCCAACTCTTCGACCTCCGGATCGTCGCCCGGTCGTCTGCGGCATACGGCGCGGTGACGCTCGCGATCACCGGTGTCTATGCCTTCCTGATCACGTTTGCGGACACCGTGGTCGACCTGTTCGGCGTCGGGGAGCGCTCCGTCCAGCTGTTCTTCCTCTTCCTCGCCGTGTTGGCGTTCGAGCCGCTCCGCGAGCGCATGCAAGGTCTCGTGAACCAGCTCTTCGACCGCGACCGGTCCCGTTATCGCCAGGCCGTTCGCGAGATCTCGGAGGCGATGGTCTCGATGCTGTCTCTCGCAGAGGTCTGTGACCGGATCCTGCTGGCGTTGACCGAGACCATGGGCGTGAGCCGCGCCGTGGTGCTCCTGATCGACGAGGGCGACCGCGTCTTGCGGTCCTCCGCGCAGCGAGGGGATTGGGACGATGACGACGTGGCGATCGAGATCGCGGCGGATCACCCCGTCTGGCGACAGCTCTGGATGCGGCGCGAAGAGCTCTCGAGAGTCGACTTCGACGACGAGTCGGACCCTGCGCAACGCGAGGCGTGTAGGGAGGTCTTCGACTCCTTGGAGGTCGAGCTGCTGGTCCCGATCCTCTTCGGGGTGGACTTGCTGGGCGTGATCGCCGTCGGGCCGAAGCTCACGGGCGGCCGCCTCGCCGGCGACGATCGCCAGCTGCTCCGGACCTTGGCGAACCAGAGCGCGATCGCGATCGAGAACGGCAAGGCGTTCGATGAGATTGCGCAGCTGAACGAGACCCTCGAGGCCCGTGTCGAAGCGCGCACGCGCGAGTTGCGCGAGACGCAGGAGCAGCTCATGCAGAGTGAGAAGATGAAGTCATTGGGCCAGCTCGTCGCCGGCGTCGCGCACGAGCTGAACAACCCGATTGGCTTCGTCCACGCGAACCTGCAGCTGCTCGACGAGTTCATCGAGAAGCTCGAGAGTGCGAAGCAGGATCAGGATGAGGCCCGGGCGCTGCGCGCGCGCGAGGCGATCAGCAAGTTGCTCTCGCGGAGCCGCGAGGGGACGGAGCGCGTGAAGCAGATCGTCATGGACCTCCGAAGCTTTTCGCGAACGGACCAGGCCGAGATCTCGAACGCGGACCTTCACGAGGAGATTGACCGGACCGTCGCGTTGATGGAGCCGCGACTCAAGAACCGCATCGCGCTCGAGCGCGACTACGGCGACATCCCGCAGGTGCGCTGTTATCCCGGTCAGCTCAATCAGGTCTTCCTCAACCTCTTGATGAACGCGTGCGATTCACTCGCCGAGGGAGGCACCATCCGCATCATCACCCGCCCGAGTGCGCTCGGGGTTCGACTGGCGTTTCGTGACGACGGCCCGGGGATCCCGCCAGATGTGCTGAGTCGGATCTTCGATCCGTTCTTCACGACGAAGCCCGTCGGCGTGGGGACGGGGTTGGGGCTGTCGCTTTCGCATGGCATCGTGGAGCGGCATGGTGGACGCCTAAGCGCCGAGTCGACTCCCGGTCAGGGAGCGACGTTCATTATCGACCTGCCCCTCGACGCCACTCCGGCCGAGGAATAGACTCCGCGGTCCCTCTTCAGGCGTTAGCCTGTTCGCGCGCCGATTGGCGAAGGAGCGACGATGAAGCTCAGCATCATGGCTGGTTATTCGCCCGCCAGCATGTCGATTAATATGGAACAGATCCTCGAGGCCGAGCGCCTTGGGTACGACTGCGTATGGACAGCGGAGGCCTATGGTTCCGACGCCGTTTCGCCCGCGGCCTGGGTCCTCGCGCAGACGACGAAGATCAAGGCCGGAACGGCGATCATGCAGATGCCCGCGCGCGCACCCGCGATGACGGCGATGACGGCGATGACGCTGTCCGGGCTCTCGGGGGGACGCTTCGTTCTCGGTCTGGGCCCGTCGGGGCCGCAGGTCGTCGAAGGCTGGTATGGCGTCCCCTACGGCAAACCCCTCACGCGGACGCGGGAATACATTCGGATCATCCGCGACATTCTCGCGCGGGAAGGACCGCTGACCCACGAGGGCGAGCACTACACGATTCCGAACACGGGACCGGGGACGACAGGGCAGGGCAAGGCGCTCAAGAGCATCCTCCACGGTGACCCGTCGTTGCCGATCTATACCGCTGCGATCTCGCCCAACGGCGTGCGCTGCGCGGGTGAAGTCGCGGACGGCGTGTTCCCGCTCTGGATGGATCCGGAGCGCTTCGACCTGTTCGGGGAGCCGCTCGAGGAGGGCTTCGCCAAAGCGGGCGGCGGGAAGTCTTTGGCCGACTTCGACGTTGCGCCGGCGGTCACGGTGATCCTCGGGGATGACCTCGAAAAGTGCCGGATGCCGGTGAAGTCGATGGTCGCGCTCTACGTCGGTGGCATGGGCTCACGGAAGAAGAACTTCTACAACGACTATGCGGTTCGCATGGGCTACGAGGCCGAGGCGAAGCAGATCCAGGACCTCTATCTCGACGGAAAGAAGGCGGAGGCGATCGCGGCGGTGCCGGATCGGTTGGTCGACCAGGTCGCGCTCTGTGGTCCCGTGGACCGGGTTCGCGACCGGCTCGGCATTTGGAAGGACGCCGCCTCGAAGGGGCATGTCGGAACCCTGCTCATCGGCGGGGGGACTGACGCGCTTCGTCTGCTTGCCGAGGAGTTGTTGTAGTCGCGGTGCGGAAGCACCCTCAGCGCTGGGTTCGTTTGCGGGTCGCGCTCGCGGTTTGCCTGATCGCAGGCTCCACCGCGCAGGGCGAGCCTGAGTCGAACGGGTTTTCGCTCGAAGGCGCGGCCGTGCCGGCCGCCGAGGTCGTGGCAGGTGGACCTCCGCGAGACGGCATCAAGTCCGTTGACGCGCCGCGGTTCTCGAGCGTCGAGGAGGCGAAGACAGTTCGTCCGAGCACGCAGGTGATCGGTGTCGAGATCAACGGGGACGCGCGCGCCTATCCTGTTCACTTGCTCGAATATCACCAGATCATCAACGATGACTTCTCGGGGCGGAAGGTCGCGGTGACCTACGACCCGTTGTCCGGGACGCCCGCCGTCTTCGACGCGGAGGTCGACGGTGTCTCGCTCGAGTTTGGTGTCTCTGGGCTGCTCTACGAGTCGAACTTCCTGCTCTACGATCGACAAAGCGACAGCCTATGGTCGCAAATGCTGGGGCGCGCGATCAGCGGCCCCAGGCGCGGCGAGCAACTCCGGCGCCTGCGCGCCCGCCAGGAACCGTTCGGCGCGTGGCTCGAGAAACACCCGGCAACGCGCGTCCTGCAGCGGCCCTTCCCCAAGAAGATCGACTATCGCCGCAGCCCGTTCGAGAGCTACTGGATCACCGACGAAATTCCCCACCCCGTCTCGGCGCGTGATGATCGCTTTCACCAGAAGGCCGGCGTACTTGGGCTCACCGTCGACGGCCGCTCACGGGCCTATCTGGGCCCGGTCCTGATGACCGCGGGGGGGCGCATCGTTGATGAATTCCAGGGGCACAAGGTTCGGATCGCGTACGACGTCGAGAGCAGCTCGTTCCTCTGGGACGTCCCCGAAGAGGTCGAGGTGACCGATGCCTACTGGTTCTCGTGGAAGGCCTTCCACCCCGACACCGAGGTCTGGCAGCCGGATTCGCCGGGAGGGAGCTGATCCACGCCCTCGCCTAGCGCGACGGGAGCGCGGGCCAGTTTGGGTGCCAGGGCCGTTCGCGCTCGAACGCATACGCGGCCTGGAGCACCAGGTCGTCGCGGTGACGAGGCCCGACGATCTGCAAGCCAATCGGCAGGCCGACCTTTGATAGGCCAGCCCGGACGGAAGCGGCCGGATGCAAGGACAGGTTGAAGGGCATCGTGAAGCAGCCGATGTTCGACGGGGGTTGTGCGCGCCCCTCGACCGTATCGAGGAGGGGTCCACCGGCCGGAGGCGGGTCATAGGGGAGCGTTGGGGTCAGCAGCAGGTCGAACTGATCGAAGAGGCCGGCACACCAGCGGTTCAAGGACTCGCGCTGCTCCCGGTAGTGGCCGCAGCGCTCGTGCGTGAATGCCGTACCCGCCTTGACCCCACGGATGAACGTGCGCCCGAATTCCTCTTCCTGCTCAGGGAGCTTGGGGTGCAGCTTGGAGAGCTGCGAGAAGGCGCCAAGCAGTCCCCAGTCGCGACCGGGCTCTGGGGGGCCGCCTGTGATCTCCGTGAGGGAGTGCCCGAGTCGTTCGAAGGTGCGCGCGGCGGCTTCTGCGGCCTCACCAACGTCGGATTGAACCGCGGCGTACCCGAGGTCCGGAGACCAGGCGATCCGCAGCGCGTCGGGGAGGTCGTGCAGCGTCTCCCGATAGGACGTTCCAGGTGCGGGCAAGGAGAACGGGTCGAGGGGGTGTGGCCCGCAGGTCAGGTCCAGCTGCCGGGCGGCGTCCTCAACCGTTCGCGTCAAAGGCCCGAGCACGGCGGTCTGGTCGATGTCCCAGTGTGTAGCGGCTTGTTTAGGGACGCGGCCGAAGCTGACCTTGAGGCCGAACAAGCCCGTGCACGAAGCGGGGATCCGGATCGATCCTCCTCCGTCGCTCGCGGTGGCGAGCGGGATGACCCCGCCTGCGATCGCGGCCGATGAACCGCCACTCGAGCCGCCCGGGGTGCGTTCGAGGTCCCAGGGGTTGCGCGTCGTGCCGAAGAGCACGTTCTTCGTGAGCGCGGTGTAGCCGAACTCCGGTGTGTTCGTCTTCCCGACGAGGATTGCGCCCGCCGCGCGAAGGCGCTCGACCTGGGGGGAGTCGCGCTCCGCGACGTTGTCACGGAACGGGACCGAGCCGTAGCTCGTGACCATCCCTGCGACATCCTCGAGGTCTTTGACGCCGAAGGGGATGCCTTCGAGTGGCCGCGCCTCCCCGCGAGCGCGTCGCTCGTCGGCGCGTCGCGCATCGGCGAGGGTCGCCTCTGGGTCTCGTATTGCCGTGAAGGTGTTGAGCGTTGCCTGTGTGGCCTCGACGCGTTCGAGCGCAGATCGGACCAACTCGAACGCGGAGACCGCACCCGTCTCCAACTGGATGATGAGTTCGCTCACAGAGGCGTGCGATAGCGCGGTCATGAATCCCCCCCGTCGTCGGTTGTTTCATTCAGCGCCGGGACCCGCTCGGCCAGGAAATCGGAGACACAATCGATTACTTCGCGTGGCTGGTCGATCTGGACGTGGTGTCCCGCTCGAGCGATGAGGCGCGTCTCGCCCGCGTGGAGTGCGCGCGCGAGCTGTTGGGCACCTTCCTCCGACAACACCTGGCTCTCTGCCCCGCGGACGATCAGGACGGGGCACGTCACTTGTTCCGGGTCCGGCTGCGCAGTGGGCGGGAGGCCAAACCAGCGTGAGTCGAACTTGTAGCGCCAGCGTCCATCGCGCCCCTGTTCTACCGAGCGCCCCGCGATCGCGCGCCGAAGGGACTCGTCGGCGTACTCCGCGTCCGGAAGGAAGCGGAACCGCTCGACCGCCTCGTCGCGGCTCTCGTAGCTCTGGCGCAGGCTCAGGGCGAGCCGTAGACGCCTGCGGCTGCGCTGGGTTCCCCCGCGCGCGGGATCGAGGAGGATGAGCGCAGGGACCGGATGCCTCGTCGCATGGGTCAAGGCAACGTGTGCGCCCATTGAGTGCCCGATGAGCACTGCACGCGGATCCCTCAGCTCGCGAAGCAGGCTTGAGAGATCTTCGTTGAAGGCGCCGGAAACCAGCTCTTCGGGGCTCTCCGAGTCGCCATGCCCCCGAAAATCCGGCGCCACGACGTAGAACTCTGCGGCGAAGGCAGGTGCGATGTGATCCCACCAGTGTGCGTTCGCGCCACCGCCGTGAAGCAGCACGAGTGGTCTACGTCCGGCGGTGCCCCAGCTCAGGAAGTGAAGTCGGGGCCCCGACGGGGTGACTCGAAATTCATGACTACGCGGTTCCACCATTGAGGAGGCTAACCGATTCTCACCAAAACGGCGGAGTCCGTTTAGGCCGAAATAGCCGAAAACGGCACGCAGGCAGCTTCTCCCCGCATTTTCCGCTTGCCACTCATGCCGCATGCATTATTCTCCGCCGCTACTGAGTGCAGGGATCTGTCTCAGCAAACAAATCCAAAAGGGGTCATCGTCTCCTGGTTCGGTGACGGTGCTAGGAGAGGAATCAATTCAATGGCAGCTCGCAAGAAGAAGGCAGCACGTCGCAAGGCATCCAAGCCGGTTGAGCTCATCATCTCGAAGGCTCGCACCAAGGCCGCAGTCAAGAAGTGCAACGTAGGCGGTGAGTTCTACGGTGCCCTCGACGCCGCCGTGCGCCAGCTCATCAAGGAAGCGGAAGCACGGGCCGTCGGCAACAAGCGCAAGACGCTCAAGGCCGTCGATCTCTAGTACCGCGCTTCGGAAACAGTTCTGAGGGCCCGTCAGCGCTTTGCTGGCGGGCCCTTTCCGTTTGGAGGCGCGGTTGCCCCGCGTCAGTCGGGAGACGCGTCTCGCTCTTCGTTGGCGGCGGTGAGCCACGCGGGGCGCGCCGCGTCCGGGTCCAGGCTGGCGCCGACGCGAAACAGGTATTCGAGTGTGGCTCGCTCGATGGCCTCGTAGAGCGGCGTGCGCGTCTCCGCCGCTACGTGCTCTAGCCCTCGACTGGTGATCGCCGCGGCCTTTTCGATGGCCGACGGGAGCGTCTCGATGTCACCGAGGGGCATCCGGTCGGCGATCGCAACCTTGTTCGAGAGCGCGACGAAGTCGTAAAAGAACCGCCGGCGCCCTTCCTCGCTGAGCTCGGCGGCGGCCCGGAACAAGGCGTAGTCCTGGCCCGACAGCGCGGGGAGTTCGGGCAACCAAACGGGCAGGTCCCATTCCGAGGCGCCGTGCGCCAGCGGCTGATCCGCGAGGAGCGATCGCTGATCAGGCCGTAGCAGGCCGTAGATCCGCATCGAGTCTTCCCAAGGCGGAAAGCCGAGGTCCTCGATCCGTCCGGTCCGCCAACGCAGCGCGTACTCTTCGAGCTCGGGCTCGAGCTCCCACATCACCGCTTGCATCATCCGAAAGTACAGCCAGTAGTCGGTCCGAAAGAGTCCGTGGAGGACCTTCTGAAGCGCGGCGATGTCGTCATTCGGGTTTCGGGCGACGAAGTAGAACTGCCCCTCGAGCGTCTGGGCGCCGGGAGGCGGCTGCCATTCCTCGTCGTTGGGGTCGAGCATGACCTCCACGCGGTCGCGCAGATACAATGTGAGCGCCTCGGGGTCGATGGCGTGCGCACCGAGCATGAGCGTCTCTTCGTTCGCCTCCGCGAGGACGCTGAACCAGTGGTCGAGCCGTTCGCGATCGACCTGGAGGCCCTGCCAGGCGTCGAGGTCGAAACACGTCGCGAGCTGTTGTGTCGTCGCGTGCTCCAACAGCCAGCTCGAGTCGTCGAGTCCGGCTGCTTTGACGGTGAACACGAACTCGGCTTCGGGCAGCTCGGGGATGACGGCCTCGGGCGCCGGGAGGAGCTCGAGGAGCCGCGCGCGTTGTTCCGCCGGCGCTTCACAGACGAGCCCGATCTGGAGGTCGAGCGGGAGGTCGGCTGTGGCCCGTTCGGCCGCACGCTTGTCGCTGCGCGCGAGCGTCAGGAGCCCGCGCGCATCGACCGGTCGGCTGGGAGTCGTCGGAAGCGCCGCCATCGCGCGCAAGCTAACGCATGAAAGTTCTCGCGCACCCGCCTATGGTTGGAAACATGCTCGAGATGGACGAGATTGGCCGGTTTCTTGGACAGCATGACGTGTCCGAGGTGGCCAGCGAGGGGAAGCGGCAAGCCGCGGTCGCGATGGTGCTCCGCGCTGCGAGCGAAGGGCCAGAGGTGCTCTTCATCGAACGAGCACGGCATGAATCCGACCCGTGGTCGGGTCATATGGCGTTTCCCGGGGGCCGGGTCGACCCGGGAGACCCCGACCCGCGTGCCGCGGCGGAGCGTGAGACGTTCGAGGAGGTTGGCCTCGAGATCCATGGCGCCCGCTACTTGGGGCGGTTGCCCGACCTCACAGGGCGCGGGGCGGCGCGCGAGCAGGGGCTCGTCATCTCCGGTCACGTCTACTTCCTGGAGCAGGACGGGCCGCTGCGGATCGACGCTAGCGAGGTCCAGCAGGCCTTCTGGTTCCCGCTGGTGGACCTGCACGTCGCTGATCGGCACGTCCCCCACTCTTACCCGGGTGCGACGATGGAGTTCCCGGGGATCCTGGTGGGAGAGCCGGGTCGTCACGTCGTCTGGGGCCTGACCTATCGCTTTCTCGAAGAGTTCTTCTCGATCGTTGGCCGGCCACTCCCAAACCGCTGGTCCTTCGACCGGGACGCCTGGAGCCGTTGACGCGGCGCTTCGCCTGGCCTCAGGGCGCGGGCATCAGCGACACGTCGATGACCAGGCGGTCGGCCTCCGCCTCCAGTGCCGCCCGGAGCTCACGGGGGGCGAGGCTGTCGGGCAGCTCGGCGAGGATCTCCAGTTCGTAATGCGGGGATCCGCCCGGGCCAGGTCGGCTGCGGGTCGAGAGCTCGGCGATGTTCACGCCGCGGTCCGCGATGACACGACAGATGCTCGCCACGATCCCCGCACGGTCCTCGCCCGCGGCGCTCACCGTGTAGAGGTTCGTCCCCGGAGCAGGGACAGGCGGCCGCGTCCCGTCTTCGAGGTTGCGGAGCAGGACGGTGAGGCCATGGTCTCGCTCGAGCCGCTTCGCGCCCAGTGAGATATCGTCCGCGGCTTCTCTTCGCTTGGCCGAGCACAGCAGGATGACGGCAAAGTCGGTGCCGAGAATCGTCATGCGCGAGTCCTCGAGGTTCGCGTCGGCGTCGTAGATCAGCTGCGCGAGGTCTGCGACGAGACCGGGTCGGTCACGACCAATGACCGACAACAAAAACCAGTGTGACATGACTCGGCTCCCTGTCTGCGTCGGCCAAGGCCGCGGCGTCCGCGCGCGGGCGTCGGGCTTGCCTCCGCTTGGTTTCGGCCGCAAGTCTACCAGCCAATCCGAGGTCGTCGTGGGACCGGGATCGACTAGGCTTGGCGCGGTTTGCTCAGACGACTTCAAACTCGCTTCCAACGGGGTGGTTGGCCCGTGTGGCCGCCTAGTCGCTGGAGTCCGCGACAGCGCACGGTCATCCGCTTGCTCGCGGTGGCCGACTTCTTCGACAACTACGACGCTGCGTTGGTCACGCTCGCGTTGAAGCAGATCCAAGAGGGCCTCGCGATCCCCGACTCGGAGCTGGCGGCGGTCGCCGGGACGATTCGCCTCGGGATGCTCGCGTCATTCGCCGTCACGCTGCTCGCCGACCGCTTCGGGCGGCGGCGGCTCCTGCTCGTCTCCGTGCTCGGGTTCTCCGTGGCGACGTTCGCCACCGCGTTCGCACGGACCCCGGCCGAGTTCGTCTGGGCGCAACTCATCGCGCGCGCCTTCATCGGTTCGGAGATCCTGCTCGCCTCCGTCGTGATCGTGGAGGAGCTCGCGGCGCGGGATCGCGGGTGGGGGATCGGTTTGCTGGCCGCGCTCGGGGCGCTGGGGCATGGCGCGGCGGCCATCGCGTTTGGTGCCATCGACATCCTCCCCCACGGTTGGCGCATGTTGTACCTGCTGGGCGCGTTACCCCTGCTGGTCCTCGCCTGGCTTCGGAGGCGATTGCCCGAGACCGAGCGGTTCGAACAGTACGCGGCAACGCGGCCGTCCCAGGAGGGCCTCCGCGAGATGTTCAGGCCCTTGATCGATCTGTTCGCTGTCTACCCGAGGCGTCTGTTCTGCCTGTCGTTGTTCGTCTTCAGCTTCGACTTCGTGCACTGGGTCGCCTTCGGGTTCCTTGCGAAGGCGTTACAGGACGTCCACGACTACACGAGCGGCGATGTGGCGACCGTGGTCTTCGTCGGCGGCGCGATCGGTGTGTTAGGGAATCTGGTCGCGGGGTCACTGGGCCGAGTGGTCGGTTGGCGCCCGATCCTGTTTGGAATGGTGGTTTGTCACGGTGTGAGCGCCGCCGCTTTCTACAACGGGAGTGCCGCGGTCGTACCCGCCGCCTGGGTTGGGATCGTCTTCGCGGCGACGGGGATCGGCGTGGTCGTCAAGGC
>Ga0315331_10000832_pt1 | contig 22321 bp, 16 predicted proteins | sample M160m34915metaG_FD_203456 | JGI IMG/M metagenome (GOLD analysis project Ga0315331, IMG submission 203456) | Ammonia-oxidizing marine archaeal communities from Monterey Bay, California, United States - M1 60m 34915 | ecosystem: Environmental > Aquatic > Marine > Intertidal zone | place: USA...
GCCCTCCACAGCGCCTGTTCCGGGGTTGAAGACGCCCGCAGGGACGAAGCAGCCCCCGAACGCGTCACCGTCCCCCGTGTCGATCGCGGTGTTGTAGCGCGCGTAGAGCTGTTGGATCTCGGCCCAGTCATCCGCAGGGAGAGCCATCTCATTCCTTTCGATCTTCAGGCGCCGAGCGGCGCGCGCCGCCTCCGGCCATGAGCGCTCGAGCGCGGTCGCGACCGCCTCCTCCCACGGCGCCGCTACCACGCCGTCAGCAGAAGGGCGGGCCTTAGCGTTTTGGAATCGCGTCCGCGGGGACGGGCAAGCCGTAGACCTGGGAAGCGTTCTCACAGCAGATCTTTCTCTGATCCTCGGGAGAGAGATCCCCAATCAGCCCCTTGAGCACCTCTTGGGTGTCCGGCCAGGTGCCATCCCCATGCGGGTAGTCCGATTCCGCCATGACGTGGTCCACACCAATCGTCGGGAGGATCGTCGAGACCGTCGAGGGATCATCGATCATCGTGAACCAGAAGTTGTTACGCAGTCGATCCGACGGGCCCATCTCTTTGTCCGACCACGCCCCGCCGTAGCCGGAGCGGGACATGATGTTGTCGAGTCGATCGATGAGACCCGCGACCCAGCCGATCCCGCCCTCGCTCATGACGATCTTGAGGTCTGGGTACTTCGAGGTCCATCCCGACCAGAGCCACTCCGCACAGGACGTGAACGCTTGTGCCTGGAACATCGTGGCGCCCACTTCGAGCATCGGTGCGCCCTCGGGCTGCGGCGTAAAACCGCCCGACCCGACATGAAGGTTGATACACGTCCCAGTCTCGGCACAGGCTCGGATGAGCGGGTCCCAGTGGTCGCTATAGACCGGGGGCAGGTCCCTCGTATGCGGCCGCTCAGGGAGCGTCATCGCGGTGAAACCACGTTTCGCGTTACGACGAATCTCCTCGGCGCCGATCACGGGGTCTGTGAGATGCGTGATACCGAGTGGCGCGATCCGGTCCGGATAGGATCCATGCCATTCCTCGAACAACCAGTCATTCCAGGCGCGCACGCACGCCAAACCGAACTCCTGATCTTTGAACTCCGAAAACAGCGTGCCGCCAAAGCCGGTCACGCCGGAAGGGAAGTTGACCGACCCCCAGATGCCACCGAGATCCATGTCCTTGATACGGGCGTGGATGTCCCAGCAACCGCGCCGGACCTCAGAGAACCGAGAGGGTTCCATCCGCTGATCTTCCTTGGGGCGCCCAGCCACGGCCATGAACCCGACCTGGAAATAAGGGGTCCCGTCGATGCTCCAAACCTCGTGGCCCTCTTCCGTCTCCACGACCTTGGGCGCCATATCCTGGTACTTCGCAGGGAGGCGCCCCTCGAAGGCGTGAGGCGGCTCGAGGAGGTGGTCATCACATGAGATGAGCGTGTAGTTGACCTCGCGAGGCTCCGGGTCCGGGAGGAGGCCGCGGACCGCGGGACGTTTGACACCGAGCTTGACAGGGTTCACTTCGACCATGAGATCTCCTCGACTGTGGGGCGTCCATTATAGGCGTCCGGCAGCCTTCGCTCCTCGCCCAAAAAGGGGCACGTCCCGCGATTCGCGATGTACCGCCCCCCCTTGGAGCGCGGTCGGGAGTCGTGTCCCATCCCTCCAGCTACCGCCGGATGGGGCCGCTCTCATCGCTCAATCTCGCTTCCGGTCCATCCGCGTGTACTGCGCCGGCGGCATGTGACCGCCCTCGACGGCCTCCGAGACTTCCTCCAAGCGATCCTTGGCAAGCCGCCCCTCGATGCCCCAGACGACTTTGGACCGCCGGTGTTCGGCACCGAACCGCGTTGCCCCCCCTGTCGTGGTATCCGAGACACCACAGCCCCAGGCCTGGCGCTCAAAATGGAACCGGACGCTGCCAGCCGGCCTCGCGTTGCTCGCCGCCTACGCACCGGCGATGCAGGACTCCTTCTTGATGAGCGACCAACGCGTCCTCGCCGGTAATCCACGTCTCGCGAGCTTCGCCAGGTTACTGAGCATAGGGTGGCCATTCGGCGGGAACGCGTCCCCCGTGATGGATCAATACCAGCCACTGACCGACACGGTCTTCTGCCTCGAGCGACAGTCATTCGGAAATGCACCACGCAACTACCCGCTCGTCGGGGTCGCTCTCCATGCGCTCAACGCCCTGCTCGTCTGGCGCCTGCTACTTCGGGCCCATTCTCGTGGCGCAGCCGTTTCTGCCCTGCTGGGACTTGGTTGGGACCTCGCTCTCATCTTTCCGGTCATGGGTTTGTTCGACACCTTCTATCACCAGTTCTCACCCTCTGCAGATCACCTCCAGTACTTGCCATCGGTCGGGTTGCTCGCGCTGTTCGTTCACACAACAGTCATCGCGCGCGAACGATGGGCTCTGGCGCCGCTGCACTCCCGCTCCGGCCTTGTCACGATGGGGCCGGTCACGGTCGCGATCCGCTGGTTGCCACGCGGCAACGCAGCCTTGCCTTGGCGGACAACGGGGCGCTCGGCAGTGCCGACTTCGTACGGGGTGACGTCGAAGCCTCCATCCGGCACTCGGAGCGGGCCATCGAGCATGCTCCCGACGACTGGAACATGCACCGAAGCCTCGCGACGGTCCTGGCCACGCTCGGCAAGACCGACACGGCGTTGGAGCGGCGCCGAACGATGCTCCAAGTCGGGGGCGAGGGGCGCGGCGCTGAGACACAGCCCCGAACCTCTCGTGGCGGAGGTCCCTTCAGGTCCCACACGGACAAGGCGTGCCGAGGCTGGTGCCCCGATTCCTGACCGACATTCGGTTGCCTCCAGCAGAACGAGACATCCATCGACTCCGTTCGTCACCTTTACGGGCGGCGCGGCACTTATGGGTGTTCACGAATACTGGAATTGATACACGACTCATGCGGCTCATGTCCTCCGCCCTACTCGTCCTCTGCCTGGCACTCGCGAGCTCCTACACGCTCGCCGCGAGCTTCGTCCGTACGGATGGAAGCGTGGTGGAGCCGATCCTGACGACCCGCGGCCGGGTAATCCCCTCCTCGACTACACACCTCGGGCCCGCGGCCAGCCTCTCCGGTGCAGACTTGAGCGGCGCGGACTTGAGTGGCGCCGACCTCTACCGAGTCGATCTCAGCACGGCGCTGCTCGTGCGGACCAACCTCCTCGGAGCGCGGCTCAGCCTCGCCGGACTTCAACAGGCCAAGCTATTCGACGCAGACCTCAGCGACGCAGAGCTCAAACTCGCAGATCTCACTGGCGCAGACCTCACGCGCGCGACTCTCAACCGAGCCGACCTCGTGAACGCGAACCTGACCGCAGCCGACCTCAATAGCGCCGAACTCATCGACGCGAAGCTCGACCTCGCGAACCTCACCGGCGCCAACCTCAGGCGAGCCAACTTGGACGGAGCGAGTCTGAGCGGCGCCAACCTCAACGGCGTGATCGGGCTCAACCGAACCTTCGGGGTCGCGCGCTACAGCGCCACGACCGACTTCAGCAACACGGGCTTCGACCCCGTGGCCGCGGGCTGGAGCCTCGTCGACGACCCCAGCTCCCACACCTCCGCGCTCCTCCATGTTCCGGAGCCCACGATCAGCATCCTGTTCGCCGTAGGCGGACTCATCGGCTTGCTTCAGGCTGGGAACCGCGCGTCACGCCAGCGGTAATCCGCCCAGATCGGCCTACGAGGTCACACCACCGCCAAGGCTCGCGTCAGGTCCCCCCTCACGCGAACGCGGCACGTGCTGCGCGACCACCTCCGCCACTCTGCGACCCGAGGCCATCGCACCGTCAATCGACGCCTGGTCACGATGGTCTCCACAAACGAAGACCCCGTCGGGAGTCGTCGCCGGCCGCCGGGGCGGCTCGAGGGACCCGACAGGCTGCGCTGGGATCGCGTGTTCGATCACGTAGTGACGGAGCGACCTCCAGGACGCGACCTGCTGGCCGAACCAGCACCCGAGCTGCTCACGCACCTTTCTCTCCAAAGATGGCAGGTCCTGATCTCCTCCGAGCACCGTCGCGCTGACCAGACTCCGACCCGCGGGCGCGACACACTCACTGACCGCGGAGACCACATGGGCGTTGTTCACAGGCCCCTCGCCGGTCGCGTCGAGATGGAGGATCGGAACCGACGTGGGCGGGCTGGGCGCGTCGAAGTAAAAGCAGGTCACCGCTCGGCCCGCCGGGACCTCCAGCTCGGGCAGCAGCGCGCGCGCCGCGGGCGCTTCACAGGCAACCACGACCGCCGCGGCATCACGCCGACTCCCATCCGCGAGACGTACGAAATCGGCCCCCACCTCCGCCACTTCTCGCCCAACGGAAAGGATCCCCTGCGGGAGCCCAGCAGCGAGCTGACGCGGGATCTCCTCCATCCCCCGAGCGGGGACCGCGTTTCCCCCGGTCGCGAGCATCCTAAAGACGAACTGAAAGAAGCGGCTCGTCGTCTCGAGGTGGGGCTCCAGGAAGATCCCGCCGAGGAAGGGCCGGAAGAAGCGTTCGATGAACGGCTCGCTGAACCCGCGCTCTCGAAGGAGTTCAAGCGTCGTGCCATCGGCCCTCTCGAAGGCAGCGTAATCCGAGCCGCGGACGGCCTCACGACGAAGCCCGAGCACCTTCCACTTGTCGAGTAGGGTGCCCGAACGGGCCAGCAAGCTCGGGACGAGCGAGCCCGGGTTCCGCAGCGGGTCCCCGATCACCTCGAATCGCCGCCCCGTCCAAAGTCGCGCGCCCGGGTCGAACTGTCGGAGATCGAGCGCAGCCAGGTCGAGGTGCCGCGAGAGCTCGGGATACCCGGTCAGCAAGATCTGGAAGCCACGGTCGAGCAGAAAGCCATCCACCGCGTCCGTTCGGACGCGCCCGCCCACCCCGTCGCTCCGCTCGAGGATCTCCACCGCGACCCCCCGCGCGGCGAGGGTTCTCGCGCAACACAGGCCGGCAAGGCCGGCTCCAACGACCAGGACGGGCTTCATCGACATGCGCGAGAAGCTACCAGTTCAGTCACGCGAGTTCCGTCCCCCAGCGCCGCGAGGGCGACTGCGAGCCCCGCCGGTACAGGGAAAGCGAAGCCCTCATCGGGCGTCAACAGCCCTGGCACGAGTGGTTCTTGAACTCCTTGCTCGCCGAACAGATCCACTCCGAATCCGTATCCAGTTGGTAGTACCGCTCTATCCCCGGGCGCGTACACGCCTTGGGCGACGGCGCGCCCTTGCCGACCCGCACGGTCACGAGGTAGTGATCCCGGCCCGGCGGCGGGTCGAGAACCACCTCGGAGAGCCCCTCGGTCGGCTGGTTGTAGCTGAACTGGATGTGGTCTCGGTAGGTGGCGTTAAGCGCTCCCAAGACGGCAAGCGGCCGCCGCGGCGTCTCCAGGCTCGGGTTGTGGACGTTGATCGGATACTTCGCGTCCCGCAGCTCGATGCCCTTCTCCCAGAAGTAGGGATACACATCCATGCGGACCTCCGGGAGCCTGCCGACCCCACCCGCGAAGTACGCGACGTCACCTGGCCGTGAATCCTTACTCCCCCCCGCGAACATCATGATCCCGTTGCTCTCCCCACCCGCACCCAACCTTTGGTCGACCACCAGCTTCAGCGCCTGCAGCGAATACATCCCCGCAGCAGGGATCCGATACACCGCCCCAGAGGGGATGTCGACCTCTGTCATCGGTTCGAGCACAAACTCCCCCTCGACGACGGCCTGACCTCGGTTCCCAGACGGGGTCGTGACGAACTCGAGCTCATACTCCTTCGCCGCTGTGTCCGGATACCTCACGGCCTTGATGACAGAGCACGGGACCAGCTCTCCCTCCGTATGCCCGTCCGTAACGGCGGCATCGACCGTGGCATAACCATTCACAAACCACTTCGGGACACCCTTGTCCTGCCCCTGCCTGACGAAGTTCGTGACGAGCGTGCGCTTGTCGGGGGTCTCGGAGACCTGGAGGAACTGTCGCTCTGGGCCGTAGGTCGAGCGGTATTCATTGGCGTCAAGCGAGAGGCAAAAGTCCGTCCGGAGCATCCCATTGGGTTGTCTCCTGGACCGAAGGAGGCGAGGCAGCGGCTTGGCGAGCTTCCAGGTCGCGCCACCGTTTACGAAGTCAGGTTTGGGGTTGTAGCCAGCTCGTTCGACGGAGATCCGAATCGTCTCGAGCTCGGGGAACACCATGAGGCGGGATGGCCCCGCGGTCGCCCAGTGGAGCTGCCGGTTCCCCAAGAGCATCGGCGTAAACGACGACGGGGCCTGGTCGGAGACGGCCTTCGTGTCGATCCTCGTCGAGGTCAGGCCGTGGGGCGTCGCGCTCCAATCCCGAAAGTGCCCCCGCAGGAGCATGTTGCCCTCATCACCCGCCGAGTGCGCGCCCACCAGATCGATCGAGGTGACCACCTGCGCCATCATGTCGCCGGGCGCCGTGTTCGTCACCACCAGCGCGCGCGCAGCCGCCTGCCCCGGCGTCGCTTTGAACCAGTCCAGCCGGTCGTGCGAAATCGTCGTCTTCGACAGATCCCCACGAGTGAACTTCCAGCCATCCCACTCCGGGACGTACTCACACAACCCCTCTCCCGCTCCAGGCTCGCACCTACCATCCGACCCCGGCTGCACGCCCTTCGTATAGACCGGTGTCCCCCGCGTGGGCTCATCCGGAATGATCGAGCAATTCCCGGCACGCTGGATCAACTCGGTGAACGTGCAGACGTACTGCTGATCGTCGCGCCCAGCGGTGTTTACACCCCCCTGGTCGACGCGCGAAACCGTGGACTCCTCGATGAACATCTCGCTGTTGATCATCGGTTGGTCGGCATGAACATTGGTCGCCGGCAACGCGGTCTGCGCCCTCACGAGCGAAGCCGACGGCACCAGCATCACCACAGAAAGAACGATCCAGTCACTCGCTCTCATCACATCTCCTCGACTACGAGTCGGCGCGTTGAACCCAGGGCTGCATTCACCGGACGCTATCCCCCAAGGCTAGCCCTGCTTGGCGTCGAGTTCGCGGACCCGGTCGTGTTTCAGCGGGCGTAACGCGCGCCTCGACCGACCCCAGGAGCGAACCAACCCTATCGAGAGCGAACCGCCCCGGGGTCAGGCAGCCGTCGTGAGATCAAAATCGGCGAGCGAGGCGTTTTCGCGCTGCTCCACGAAGGTCGAATAGTCGCCAGGGAACAGGAATGGCGTGTGACCGGTAGGCGTCCGGTAGTAGCTATTGCAGTTCGACGCGCCCCACGAATACTTCTCACGCGCCGTAGAAATCCACGCGGCGTACCTCTCGTGGGTGCTCGCCTTGACGTCCATCGCGATGGCGCCCGCGGCCTGCTTGTCGCGCAGGAGCCGACTGATGCAACGCAAGCTGATCTCAGCCGCGTCGAAGAAGGAGGTCGATGGGATCAACGCATTGGGACCGAGCGCAAAGAAGAAGTTCGGGAAGCCAGGGACGGCGACACCGAGGTATGCGTTGGGTGCCTCCTCCATTCGCCCTGCTAGCGACCTACCGTCCGCACCCGTCACCTCGATCCTCTCGAAGTCCATTACCTTGTAACCCGTGCAGTAAATGATGACGTCGACATCGAGTTCATTCCCGTCAACCGTCAGGATTCCGTCCGGAGTGATCTCACGGGCCGCGGCCGGGACCAACGTGACGTTGTCCTGCTGCAACGCGGGGTAGAACCAGTCAGACATCAGAGGTCGTTTGCAGCCAAACCGTGACTGAGGCGTGACTACCCCCCTGAGTTCCGGATCTGCAATCGCCTCCTCGATATGCTTCGCGCCCATCGCCTCGACGCGCTCCTGCGTCTTATGCCCAAGCTCGAACGCCCCGCTCGAGAGGTGCATGATCTTGTGGTGGAGGCCACGGTGGAGCTCACGCAAGAACGGGAGCTTGAACAAAGCTTGGCTCACCGAGGAGTAGGGCTTCCGTCCCCGGGGGAGGATCCAATTCGGGGTGCGCTGCAGGACGAAGAGGTGTCCAGCGACCTTCGCCAACTCTGGCACGATCTGAACCGCGGCCGCGGCGGAGCCGACCACAGCGATTCGTCGCCCCTCGAGCGGGACGTCGTGGTTCCACTCGGTCGAATGCCACGCATCCCCCTGGAAGCGCTCTCGACCTGCGACGTCCGGAAACAGCGGCGTGTGCTGGTTCCCCATCGCGTTGATGATGATGTCGAACTCGCAATGTTCACCCTGCGCTGTTTCGAGCTGCCACCATCCTCCCGTTTGATAACGGGCCGCGACGATCTCGGTGCTGAGCCGGAGATGTTCCTCGAGGCCAAAGTCGCGCGCAGACCGGTGCAGGTAGTCTCGAATCTCCGGTTGTTCGACAAACGTATGGGACCAACTCGGGTTGGGCGCGTCCGAGAACGTGTAGGCAGCAGCCTTCACATCGCAGGCCAGCCCCGGGTAGGAATGTTGCTGCCAGGTCCCCCCGACTGCTTCCGCCTTGTCGAAGATCGTAAAATCCGAGAAGCCCCGGGCGAGGAGTTCGCGCCCTGCGACCAGACCCGAGGGCCCTGCGCCGATGACCGCAACGCGGAGTTTGCTCAGCTGTTCAGGGGTCGGCTCGGCCATCGCTCATCTCCTTATGTGGAGCCCCGACGATGAGCCATGCACGGAGCCGAGGCAAGCCCGAAGGAGGCGGGACGCCGAGCTGCGCTGACTCGCCTCGGCGGCGACGCGCGCCCAAACAGCCCCTTGCGGCCCCCAAGCCCCCGTTGAATCATCAGCTCAGGATGGGGTCGAGTTCGTAGAAGAGCAGGTTCTCATCGGTCGGGTCCGTCCCCGCGGTGATCATCGACAACCGCAGCAGCCGACGGTGAAGAATCCGAACGAGTTCCGAGTCGTGCCCAGGGTCTCCGGCCGCGATCAACTCCATCACCGCCGCGTCCGCGGTCACGAGGTCGGGGTAGGACTGGCCCGTGAGCGAGCTGATATCTTGCGCCGTCTCGCGCTCGAACCAACCGCGGTAGCGCGCGTGTTTCAAGAGGAAGTCCGGGACAGCGCCAAGCAGGTCTCGCTCCCAAGGCGCGAAGGCGGTCGAAGTCGGGAGCCGTCCAATGTCGACGAGGAGCTTTCGCAGGCCTGAATCTTCAAAACGCCGGATCTCGGGTTCGGGTAAGTGCAGATTCCGGTCCAGCGACTGGCCCTGCAACTCTGCGATCGCCTCGAGCCCGCGCCGCGTAATGCTGCAGTACTCGAAGACGCCCTCGATCCAGTTCCCCCCGATCGTGTCCGGGTCCATGAAGGTCAAAGCAGCGATCGAGGAGAGCTGCATGAAGTTGACGGTGTGATAACCGACGACACGCAGATCAACATCCGTCCCACAGGCCTCGGCATAGCGCCGGTACAACGCCGGGATATCCCCCATATCTTCATAAGGGTGACGCCCCCGGAAGCACGCGAGATCCCAGTGCGTATCCCCGATCGTGGCGATCTCGAAATCCAGCAGGCCGGCAACCTCGGTGCCCGCCGCCATGAACTGCCCGGCATCGCCCGTGATGAAGCGCGCCTCGGTACGGTGCTCCGGGACATTGCGACGCAGCCACTGCTGCATGAACTCGAGCGGCGGATCGATATTCCCAGTAGAGCGCCCGTACCGGTACATCCGCTCTGTCGCTTGCAGCGCGATGTCCGTCGCGGTTTCCGGCGCCGCCATTCCTCGGATATGCGAGAACTTTTCGATCGGGACCGCGTGGACATCAGCGAGGTGGTGCATGTAGCCGAGCATCGCCTCCCACCGATCTGGACTCATCTTCGGGGTGTTCTCGAAGGCGGTGTGGAGCATGCCCGGCGCGCGCTCCTCGGTGTCGATCCAGTCCATGACGAAGGCCTTGGGGGCCTCCATCCAACCGTAGATGTGCGGCACCTTGACGCCGTTCCCCTCTAGGACCTCCATCACGTCCATCTCGAAGCGGAGCGCATGCTTTCCGGCGTTGGGACGGTTCCCTCTGACGAAGATCGAATCGACCTCCGAGCCCTTGGCGTACGTCACCTTCCAGCAGGGCCTCCAGCGCTCCAAACGCACGATCTCCCGGACCTCTCCGGCCAGGTTCGCTCGTACCCAGGCCGTGATCCCCTCGTGCTGGCTCGCCTCGAGCGCGTCCTGCCCCTCAACTGCTTGCCCATCGACATGTTCCTGCATGAGAGGAGTATGAACCGAACGCCGAATAATTGGGGTCGCAATCGGCGCGGGATGGACCGAGGCCGGACCGCCCACGAGGTCCGCTCGCCCCCCTCTCGAGAACGCGGCTCATACTTTCACTCGTGGAAGCCCAACCCTGTTGCTTACGCGGGCAATCCTTCGCCGGTCGAGTCCGACCCGCAACTTCCCGGACGAGCGCTGGGCTGCGCTCCTGTGACCCCGGCGCTTTCGACGGCTCCCCCCCTCACCAGCGCGGGCGGGGCGACTGAACGAGCTTCACTTCGTTCGCGTTCGGGTTGCTCATGGCGATCGTCCTCCTCGCGCGAGTGACCATTGGACGCTCTAAACAGAACCCGCTCTACCTGGCGACGCTCCTCATCGCGAGTCTCACCTTCTACGCGTGGCACGTCCCTGCCTACTCGCTTCTCCTCCTCGTGAGCATAGGCGTCGACTATGCGGTGGGACGAGGGCTTGGCGCCCCCGATGCGTCACCGCAACGCCGACAGGTCCTGCTGGCGATCTCGCTGGTCACGAACCTCGGGATCCTCGCCGTGTTCAAGTACGCCGACTTCGTGTTGGAGCAGGTCGCCGAGGTCGTTGGACTCGTAACGGGCGAAGCGGAGTTCGAGAGCCTCGGCTGGGTTCTACCCATGGGTGTTAGCTTCTACACGTTCCAGTCGATGAGCTACACGATCGATGTCTACCGCCGGGTGCTCCCTCCGTATCGGAGCCTCTGGAAGTTTGCCCTCTTCGTGAGCTTCTTCCCACAGCTCGTCGCGGGTCCGATCGTGCGCGCGAGAGACTTCTTGTATCAAATCGACCGCCGCCGCTCGCTGCGGATGCCCGCGATCGAGGAAGGTCTCTACCTGTTGATTCAGGGCTTCTTTTTGAAGCTGGTCGTTTCCAACCACCTCGGTACGGTCGTCGACGCGCACTGGAATCGCGCGGCAGAGCCCGGCGCCAACAGCCTGCTGGTTCTCACCGTCACTCTTCTGTTTGGTCTTCAGATCTTCGCAGACTTTGCAGGCTACTCGAACATCGCGCGCGGTTGCGCGTACCTCCTCGGGTTTCGCCTCCCCGTCAACTTCGCCAGTCCCTACATCGCGACCTCCTTCCGCGAGTTCTGGACACGCTGGCACATTACGTTGTCGCAATGGCTGAGGGACTACCTCTACATCTCGCTCGGCGGAAACCGCAGGGGCAGAATCCGCACCTGGGTGAACCTCTGGCTCGTCATGACGATTGGCGGCTTGTGGCACGGGGCCGCGGGACACTATGTCGCCTGGGGAGCCCTGCACGGAACCGCCCTGGTCATCGAACGAGCGCTCGGCATGCATTCCCAAGCCAAGGATCGTGGACGCACCGTCTCCCTCTCTTGGGCGCTCATCGTGCAATCCAGCGTCTTCCTTTTCTGGATCCTGTTCCGCGCGGAGGACATGGCGCAGGCGACGACGCTCTTCTCAAACCTCAGCGACCTGCGCTTTTCGTCGCTCGACAGCCTTCCTGTCGGCTGGGCGCTGCTCGTCGCATCTCCTATCGCCTTGATGCATATGCGTACGCTCGCCGTCGAACGGATGGGGATCGCCCCGCCAGGCGTGCTCGAGCGCGCGCTCATCGCGGGCGTCTCGCTGTACCTCTGCCTCACCGCAAACGGGGTGAATGATGCGTTCATCTACTTCCAGTTCTAGCGCCCATCCGCGGCGCTCTCCTCGAGGGGTCCTGCTCGGCCTCGCTGCATTCGTCGCGTGCACGCTAGTCGGCCCGATGACACCACCGTGGGGTCAACTCCGCTATGGCGCGACGGGGCGTCCGACCAGCGACCTGCCCCCGGGCCGCTGGTACGCCGACTACGTGGCTGGGCGCGACGCGCGTAGCCACCGGATCCTCTGGTACGACATCGGAGGCTCGATCGAGAGCGCAAGAGAGGCCGATGTCATGTTCTTTGGGGACTCCCGTACGCTGTTCGCGATCCCGCCAGGGATCGCGAGGCCATTCTTCGAGGAGCGTGGACTCCGCTGGTTCCACATGGGCTTCGCTCACGGGGAGCACTACGCGTTCGCGCTCAGCCTACTTCGGCGCCACAACCTTCAGCCGCGCGTCGCGGTCGTGGACGCCGGGCGTTTCTTCGAGCCTGGTGGGACTCCGATCGCGCAGGTCTTGGCGCTCGAGACCGGTGTATGGGCCGCGACACGAGCTGCCTTCGAGACCCGCGCGGAGTATGCCTTCGAGGCGCTCGTGCGGCCGATATTCCCGCACCTGCTGCCAATGCTATTCGATCAGGGCTCGCGGCAGGGGCTCCTGGACCTCTTCCGTTCGGCCGACGACGGGTCATGGCTCGTTCGGCGCTACCGGGAGGAGACATTCCCCCTCCGCTTGCAACAGGAGGCGTCCGACACTTCGCCCATCCCGTTGGGGGCCCACCGGTTCAAGGCGCACCTCGACGTCTACGGCGGCCAACTCATCCTGACCCATATCCCCTCCGACATGCGCGACCGCAAGCGCGCTGAGCAACTCGCCCACGAGCTCGGTGTCCCCTTCATCGCACCTCGCCCCGCAGACCTGCGGACGGCCGACCGGGTCCACAGCGCAAACCGCCTCGCCACCGAGCTCTTGGAGGCGCTACACGGCTCGGGGCTACTCCCTCAGTCAGACCCGGCGCCCTCGTTGGACCGGCGCGCCGCTCTTCCGCCGACGACTGCGAGGCAAACCCCGAGCACCCCAAAGCCCAGAAGCGGAAGCGCGGGCAAGGCGGCGCCATGGAAGGCGCCTCGCAAATAGGCCTGGGTGTTGGCGAGACCACCGTTACTGGTTCGCTTGATGAACCAGCTCGCGGCGGCCATATCCCCGCGACCGTCGAAGCGCCATGTGCCGAGGTCATACGTGGTCGACGAGATCAAGAAGAGGTTCGTCTGGCCGTGGGCGAAGCCGTTCTGGTTGCAGATCGAGACGGGGCTCGAGACGCAGAACTGCGAGCCCGTCCCCACGAATCCTGTCAGAAGCCCCCACTCCGCGCTCTGCCCAGGCCCCGTCCCCGATGGCCCGTGCCCGCCGACGCCCGAGGTCGTGCTCTGATTCGGGGCCGTGGTCTCCCGCGTGACGTTCGACGCGATGAAGACGAACGCCCCCGGGCCGAACGTTGGCGCCAGCGCATCGGGTCCAAAATCGGTCCGTCGATCCTCTGCCATCACCAACGACGTGAGCGTCACCGTGCCCGTGCCGTCATCAAGGAGAGCCGTGCTCCCCGTGATCACGCCCAGCTGCAAGCGGACGGGCGGACAGACGTTGATCGACGTCTGCTTATTGTCACCCGGCATACCGTTGGATTCCGAGGCGTCGTAGAGCTTCACGGCGGCACCCGCGGGACCAGCAAAAAACAGCGCGAGGCTCAGGAGCAATTGCACCAAGAGACGAGTCATAAAGCAGTTCCTGTCAACGGACGCGTGCTCCACACACCACGTCGAGCGCTGGTCCGGTCACCGAGAGAGACGGGGTAAAGGCGCTGTTCCGCGTCGGCTCCGTCAGGATCGTGCAAAGCGTCGATTAATGCGGGCGCACTCCAGAGGGTACCGCAGGACCGCGCCGCGGACGCGCCCTTTCCCGCACCCCGTCGCCCTAGTCGAGATACCCGAGCTGCCGCAGTGCTGCTTCCGTCTCCGGGGACAAGGGCTCCCCCGCGCGTTCTCCACCCAGCCCCGCGCGTTCGACAAACTCCTGCGCCTGCGCTTCCAGTGCCCGGAAGACTTCCGGTTGCTCGACCTGCTCTGCTGTCCCGGCCCGCAGGTCGAACAGCTCACTTGGGTACCGCTCGTACCAGTTGAGCTTGTAGGGGTAGCGGGTCACCGCGACCATATCGCCGAAGACGCGGTCGCCCTCCGTACAGCCAGCTCGTTTCGCGTGCCGGCTCTCCTCGGACGCGGATCGGTCAAAGCGCGCGGGGAGGCGTAAGCGCGTGTCGCTGTAGAGCGCGACGAGGCTCTCACCCGCGGCCGTCGTACCAGCATCCGGGAGTGCGGCCCCTTCCACCGACGACGTGTCCGCGCCGGCCCAACGCAACAGCGAGGCCGTGATGTCGCGCAGCTCAACCGGCGTATCGATCGTCGCAGCGCCGAGCCCCGCCCCGCTCACGACGAGCGGGACGTGCAGCACTTGCTCACGGACACTGAACTCGTGGTCGAGGAGACGGTGCTCACCGAAGTGCTCGCCGTGATCTGAGGTCACCACGGTGATCAACCCACCCGCTGCGCGAGCCCGCAGGAGGTCGAGCAGGCTCCCGAGCTTCTGATCCGCGACCGCAACCTCTCCGAGGTAGAGGCCGCGGAGGAGTTCGAGTTGGGGCGAGTTCGGCACACGATCGCAGATCCGATGCGATGTCCGTTGCCCTGCGCCGGCCTGCTTCCCCTGCGCGGTGGTCGCGCTCGCGGGGAGGAACGGGTTCTCGCGGCGGACACGATAGGGCTCGTGAGGGTCGTACAGGTTGACGAACACGAAGAACGGATCCTGGGGGTCTACCGCATCGAGCCAACGCGCCAGCTCGTCTCGAACGTCGATGACGAGTGACTGATTCGCCGCGAATTGTTCGTCGGCGCTCCGGACGGAGAAGTGGTCGAACCCCTGCCCAAAACCGAAGGCGGGGCTCACGAGCGCGTTCTCGCTGAACCCCGCGGTCTCATAGCCTGCGGCCTGAAGACGCTCGGCCAAGGTCAACGCCCCCTCCCCGAGAACGACCTGCCCGTGAAGCCCAACGCCATGTTGCTCGACGCCGACCCCCGTCAGGAGCGAGGCGTGCGAAGGCAACGTCCAGGGAGACGGCGCGTAGGCTCGCGTGTACAGGCGCCCGGCTGCGGCCAGGGCGTCAAAGTTCGGCGTCGTCTCTTCTCTGGCGCCGTAGGCAGACACCGCATCAGCGCGCAGGGTATCGATCACGACGAGGGCGATCGATGGGCGCGGCGAAGGAGTTGACTCTTCACAAGCCAACCCCGTCGCGCAGAGAACGACGAGCACGAGCCGGACCACTGCGAGAGGGAAGCGCCCCGCGAGCCTCCCGCCGAGAGCGGACCGACAGGTGTGGCCAGGCGACATCACACGACCCCCCTCACGCCCCCGGTCAGGCCGAAACCACGTCCAGCGTTCTCAGCCACCCGAAGCCCCCTCGACCGGCGTGACACCGCTCTTGTCGCGAAATGGCGAGATCACACGCTGGAGCAGACCCGCGATCACGCGGTTCCCGTAGACGGAGGCGTGGCCGTCAAAGGGCTCGACGTTGAACCGAACCGGGTCGAATTCAGCGTCGAATACGTCAACGACGTCGATCTGAGTGAGCGACGCGGCCGCCTCGACCTCATCGACGAACGCTTGATAATGGGAGCCCTGCCCGATCGACTTCCGACGGACCTCGCCAGGCATCGGGATGAAGAGCAAGACACCCTTGAATCGATTCCGCTGCGCCAGGTCGGCAAAACGCTGCACCAGAAAATGCATCTTGGACGTCGCCTCCTCATATTGCCAAACCATGCCTCCTGCCGCTTTGATCTCGATCGTCTCGGCCGGTGAACGCCGAAGCCAGAAGTCGTGTCGACTCGCCCGCTTCATCGACTCCAAGAACGCGCTCCTCTTCACCTCCTGTGGCACGAAGTTCAGCAGTCGATAGCCACCCCCACTCGGAACGAACATCGGCTTGAAGTGATACGCCGTCTCCCTCTGCCCCGTGATGAAGGGGCGAAAACCGTTCATCACGCGATTGATGTCGCCGCTCATCAAGCCGAGGATCACGACATCGAACTCTCTGCCTTGCTCGAGGTGCCGCTCCAACTTCAGGAGCGCCTGGTCTGTCCCGTACCCCATCACGCCAAAATTTTGCACCGACGACCCCGTCGCAATCGAGAGGAAGTGCTGCCAAGTCTCATCGTCGTTCACTTCATCGCAAAACGTGAATGAGTCACCGTAGGTCGCGACCCGAAGAGCTCCCTCCTGCGGCGCCGAGCGCCGAGCCCCCAGCTCGTCAATGACATAACTCCAGTCGGCCCCACTCCGATTGACTCGTGTCTTCTGGTCCCCTGGGCGAAAGTCCCACCCCAAGTCAGCGTCATACATCGCCTGAGCGAAGTAGCGAAGGTTCTCATCTGAAATTTCACGGATGAAATCTTCGTACCGCGAGACGTCGAGGTCGACACGAGAGAAATGGACGGCATATGCAGCGAGCCACATCCCCCCGACGACGAGAGCAACGAGGAGCGTGACGAGGAGCTGGAATAAACGCCGGCGGGAAGGCTTCAACATCGACCCTGCCACCGCCGACGGGCAGACCACTGCGGCCCAGCAGGCCCTCCTGCGACTCCCCCTGCACGCGACCGACGCCCTCCGTCCGACGAGGAAGAGAAGACGCTCCAGACCACCTCAGGCCCTCTCTCCGGACGGGGCTTGCGCCTGCCAGGGGACACCCGTCTCACCTCACGTCCGGTATAGGAGCATCCGCACGTAGCCAGGCGCCGGTGCGTACGAGTGAACCAGCCTCGCGGGATGGCCCTTCGCGCTCCGCAGCCAACGTCTGACCTTGCCGATGCTAATAGGCTGCAGCGTGTTCCGAATGGCCTCATAGTGCTGACGAACAGCGGTCGAGCACGGGCTGAGCGGCGAGGAGAGCCAGCGCAAGACACCAGCGCGAAGAGGCCCCGGGAGGTACTCCACCGACGGGACACCTGTATGAAGTTCGCGCCGGTGAAACCGATTCGGGAACTCGAGGAAGAACCAACCTCCAGGCCGCAAGACCCGCAGGTGCTCGTGCAGATAGGCGCGCGGCGAGGGCGTGTGTTCAATGATGTGGCCGGACACGACGGAGGTGAAGTGATGGTCCGGGTACGGTAGCTGCGCCCCATCGTAGAGAGACGCCGAGAAGCCCTCGGCCCCCTCCAGTCGTTGGTTACAGATAGAAACCAACTCCGGGACGACCTCCGTCCCGTGCACCTCCTGAAAGCCATAGCGCCTCGCGACGATCATCTCAGAACCGCAAGCACAACCGGAGATCAACAATCGCGCCTTCGCGTCGTCGGGCATGCGCGGCGCGAAGTAGTTGAACCGGTCGACGAAGCCGCCCGTGAGGTCGAGCAGCTCTGCGATATGCGGCTCGACACGATCGGGGCCGACGAGCTTGGGGACGTAGGCAGCGAGCAGCTCGCGGCAGTGCCGCTCCACCTCCGGACCGGGAACGAACGGAGCCTCTGCCGTCTCAGGCGCAGCCATCAGTCCTCACACCGGATCGCGGCATCCTGTCTCCCCCCCTCCGAACCCACCCAAGGCGCTGCGGAGTTCCGGTCGCGCGTGAACTGGGCGCGAATCCATCGGGTGAACATGCTATCTCACCCCCCTGAGAGCGCCCTCCTACCGCGCGGTCCGCAGCGGGGCGCGATACCGGCGAACCCGCACGCGCAAAGGTTGTCTCCCCAGTGCACTCGAGAGTTCACCGAAGCCTTGCGCCCTGCGCCATCGTCGCGCTGCTGCTCGGCTGTGGTCTCAACGGGGGATCGCCCGAGCCCTCCCCCCCCGAAGCGGGCGCCAGCGCTCCCGCCGTCACCCTGACCCGGGTCGCGAGCTACGACCGGGGGCAGATCACGGACTCGAGCATCGGGCAGGTGCGGAAGACCTCGGTGCTGCTGCCCGTGGACCTCGAGTTCTTTCCCGATGATTCGGGAGGTGCGCTGCTCGCGGTCAACACCGGCGCGATCGTCTGGCTATCGCCCAACTGGAAGATCAAGGGGCAGTTCGAAGTCCCGTCCGCGAACGACCTCGCCCACACACCAACCGCAGCGGAATTCCATGACAACGAGGGCCTCCTTGGGCTCACGTTCGACGCCAACTTCGCGCAGAACCGCTGGTTTTACGTCCACCTCAACGCCACGCCGCTCGGGGGGGTCGAGGTCTGGAAGCTGACCTGGAAGCCCGACGCACTCTCAGAGATCTGGGATACGCGCGAATTGATGCTGCACGCGGAGAAGTCAGGAAACGAAGACCGCGAAGATCACATGCACAACCACAACGGCGGGAACCCCTCGGTCGGGCCTGACGGTCAACTCTACGTACTCCTCGGCGATGGCGGAATGTCGTTCGACGAAGACGGTGTCCATCCCTCTGCCGATCCGGCCAGCCCCTGGGGCAAGGTCCTCCGACTGGACCCCGAGGGCCTTCGGCCTCCCCGCATCATCGCCCGTGGACTCCGAAACCCGTACTCACACTCCTGGTGGGGCGACCTGATGCTGATCGGCGACGTCGGCGAGGACGCCCCAACAAGCCATGAGGAGATCAACCGGCTCGAGGGCACCCACCAGCGAGATCCGGTCCCAGACTTCGGTCACCCCTTCGTCTCGGGCCCGGCGTTCGACCTCGAGGAGAAGCGCCGGATGGGGTGGCAAGACCCGATTCACGCCTACCGCAAGAACGACTCGACCTTCATCGCGGAAGATCCACAGGGCAGCCCCCCTCCCCCAGAGACGCTGCTCCCGGCGGCGGTGATCGTGGGACCGGTCTACACCGGGGACGCGTACGGGGGCGCACTTCAAAACGTCCTGATCTATGCCGACTTCTTACAAGATTGGGTCCGTGGCGCGCTGGTCAACGAGCACGGTCAGGTCCTGGGCGACCGACACTTGTTTCACTACTCGGGCTACACGATCAGCTTCACGATCGGACCCGATGAGAAGATCTACATGCTCACCCGCGAGACCAGTCGCAAACCGGGACTCAGCGACTCTCGTCACACCGCTGTCGCGGTCTACCGACTCGACCCGCCCAGCGAGAACGAGCCCTCGCAAACCAACGACGCCACGCCAGAAGAGACGCTCCCACGGCAGCTCTCGGAGTTGGGCGCCTTCTCAGACCTTCCCACCGCGAGCCCTGCAGCAGACGCCTTGGAGTACACACCGCAGTTCGGCCGGTGGATCAATGGCCTGGATGTACGACGCTTCATGCGGCTCCCTCGAGACGGACAGATCGACTCGAGGGACCCCGACCACTGGATCTTCCCGATCGGCACAGAGCTCTACAAGACGCTGAGCGGGGTCCGCCTCGCGGATGGCGATGGCATGGTCCGGCCCATCGAAACCCAGCTGTTGCGCAAGACCCCATCAGGTTGGGTGACCGCGAACTACGTATGGCGGCCGGATGCCAGCGACGCAGACCTCAACACGGGTCGATCCGTCTTCATCGACGTCCGCGCCCCCAACGCGAGCGACCCGCCGCTTCGACATGTCGTCGGGACCGCCTCCCAGTGCATGGCTTGCCACGCCCCGTTCACCGACCAGGTGATCGGCGTCTCCGCGCTGCAGTTGAACGATGGCGACACGGAGAGCTCGCGACTCACCCGATGGGCCCAACAAGGCTGGCTCAGCGACTCCCCAAGCGATGGGTGGCCTCGCGCACAACGTGCGGACACCATCGAACACGCGGCACGAGGCTACTTCCACGGCAACTGCTCGCATTGCCACGGCGCCAACGACGCAGGGCGGATCCTCGGGTTCAGCCTCACCTACGAGGACGCGGACAGCGTGATCGGACATCGATCGACGAGGGGGAGAGGGACGCTCATCGCCCCGGGCTCACCGGAGCGAAGCACGCTCCTGTCAATGATCCGCGGAGAGCCCGGTGTGCCGCGAATGCCGATGTTTGGCGCGAATCGGCCGGATGCTGCTGGGGTCGCGACGATCCAACGCTGGATCGAATCAGTCGCTCCCGCTGCTCCATCCCCTGCGCCTTGATCCACGTGAGAACGAGATGAAGCGACCTGACGACTACGACATCCTCGATCCCGCGACGATCGACGACCCCTATCCGTGGTACGCCAGCCTGCGCGCTCACGCGCCGGTCTATCGCGTCCCTGGGACGGATGTCCATCTCGTCTCGACTCGCGCGCTCGTCGAAGAGGTTCTCGAGCGGCAGAAAGACTTCAGCGCCAACTTGACCGGAGGCTTGATCACGGGCGACGACGGGAGCCCCGCCATCTTTGATCTCTCCGAGTTCGGGACGCCCGTCGACGCTCTCGCGACCGCAGACGACCCCGCGCACGCCGAGCACCGGAAGCTCGTGCTGCCCCACGTAACCCCCGGCCGCATCGCAGACTTCGAGCCGACTGTCAGGGCCTGGGCCACCGAGGCCATCGATGCGCTCGTATCGCGTGGCGGCGGTGACTTCATCGCGAGCGTCGCAGACCCGATCCCGACGCGCGCAACCGCGCTGCTCCTTGGCCTACCCGTCGAGGACGCCGACCGACTCCTGGCGTGGGCCGTCACAGGCGCCGAGATCCTCGCAGGCCCGACTGACCGATCACGCCTCCTCGAGGTTGGGCACGAAACGGGCGAGATGGGCGGATACCTCGCAGAACACCTCCAGCGCGCGATCGAGAACGACGACGGACCGCTCAGGGGCGGAGTGCTCGATACCATCGCTCTGTCCGTGCGATCGGGTTCTCTAGCGTTCGCGGACGGGGTCGCGAACCTGGTCATCCTCGTGAGCGCCGGCGGCGAATCCACGTCTGGCTTGACCGGCAACGCGACACGCATCCTGGCAGAGGCCCCCGCGCTGCAAGCAGACCTGCGCGGCCGACTAGAGCGCGTGCCTGCTTTCGTCGAGGAGGCCCTGCGGCTGGAATCATCCTTTCGGGGCCACTACCGCGTCGTCAAACACCCCACCCAGCTCGGCGGGGTCGCGCTCCGCGCCGGGTCGCGAGTCTTCCTGCTGTGGGGTGCTGTCAACCGCGACCCGGACGTCTTTCCGGATCCAGACGCGGTGAAGCTCGACCGGCCCAACCTTCATGATCACGTCGCGTTTGGGCGTGGGATCCACTTCTGCGTCGGCGCGCGACTCGCACGTCTCGAAGCGCGCGTCCTGCTCGAGGAGTTGTTGAGACGGACGACCCGCTTCGCGACCGACCCGTCGATTCCGCCGCGTTACGCCCAGAGCATTCAGGTTCGCAAACACGCCACGCTCCACCTCCAGACACAGGGCTGCCCCGCCAACGCGCGCCAAGGACACCCCCCAACGATCAAGTAACACGAGACGGGAGAACAACCGCAGATGCCTCACAAGGTGATCCTTTGCAGCCTCGGCACAATCGGCTCTCTAAGCTTGCCCCTACTCCTCGACCGCTCGGAGTTCGAGCTGGTTGGGTTGTGGTGTCATGGCGCCGAAAAGCAGGGCGTCGATGCCGGCTCGCTGATCGGCCGGGACCCCGTCGGCATCACTGCGACGGGCGACTTCGAGGCCATCGTCGCCATGGAGGCCGACTGCGTCCTCTACCATTCCGCCTACATCGGACGCTCGCGGGAGGCGATCAAAGACATGGCCCGGCTTCTCCGGTCGGGCAAGAACGTCATCACCCCCTGGCCCTCGATGTTGATGTGGCCCGCGTACGGGCGAACGATCATGCCCGATGAGATCGCGCTGCTCGAGGACGCCGGGCGGGAGGGCGAAGCCTCTCTCTTCGCAACCGGGACGGACCCGGGGATCGCGAGCGACGCGCTCCCCGCGCTGCTCTCGGGGGCCTCCGGGTCCGTGGAGCGCGTAACCGTCCAGGAGTGCGGCGACTACTCGCCACTCGCCCCAACGGGCCTCCTCACCTCGCCGGAGTTCCTCAGCTTCGGTCAACCGATGGACTACGCGGGGCGCTGCTGGGTCGAGGAGGACGCGATGCGAGAGCTCGGCGGCGCGATGCCCGCGATCATCGCCGCGGCGCTCGGCCACGAGGCGGCCGAAGTCGAGTTCTTCGAGCGGCGCGGCAAAGCCGAGCGACGCAAGACGTTCGACAATGGTGGAACGATCGAGGTCGGCAGCATCGGCTCGCGATTCTTTGGCTTCACCGCGCAGACCGAGGGCCCCACCATCACCTGGCAGCACGTCACACATGCCGGTTGCGGGGTTCCTGAGGAATGGCCGCTGCTTAGGCCCCTGCGAGGGGGGTACACCATCGCCTTCGATGGCTCTCCCTCGATGCGCGTCGCCTTCGAGATGGAAGAGCGAGGAAACGAGTACATGGGCGGCATGCTCATCACCGCGACCCGGTGCGCGAACGCGATCCCCGCGGTGCGACGGGCCGCCCCAGGCATCCGAACGATCTTCGATTTCCGCCTGGGGGAGCTGACGCTCGGCGCCTCCTTGCGATCGGGTTGAGTAACGCACCGCCAACCTCACCTAGAGATAGGGTGGCAGAGCGGCGG
>Ga0315331_10000833_pt1 | contig 22302 bp, 12 predicted proteins | sample M160m34915metaG_FD_203456 | JGI IMG/M metagenome (GOLD analysis project Ga0315331, IMG submission 203456) | Ammonia-oxidizing marine archaeal communities from Monterey Bay, California, United States - M1 60m 34915 | ecosystem: Environmental > Aquatic > Marine > Intertidal zone | place: USA...
CAATTTGCGGAACCCCTCGCGGTTGCGGCGGGATATCCTCGAGGTTGAATTCCCCGAGCAATCGATTGCTATTTGCCATTTTGCGTTCTCCTTGGAAAACCCGCACGGTGACAGCAGTCTGATTATCGGCCGCAGTACTGAAGACGTTCTTCTTTTCGGCAGGAACAGTCGTGTTACGCTCTACCAGAGCCGTCATCACACCGCCCTCGGTCTCGATGCCGAGGGTCAAAGGTGTCACATCCAACAACAACACGTCAGTACGCTCACCGGCGAGAACGCTGCCCTGAATTGCAGCCCCCACAGCAACCACCTCATCAGGGTTCACACCTTGATGTGGCTCTTTGCCGAAGATTGACTTCACCAGTTCCCGCACCTTTGGTACGCGAGTGCTACCACCCACAAGAACAATCTCGTCGATGTCGCTGGCCTCAAATCCGGCGTCTTTCAGAGCACGCAACACAGGCTGACGACATCTTTCCACAAGAGCATCAACAAGTTCTTCGAACTTGCTACGTGTGATCTTCATCGTCAGGTGCTTTGGCACGTTATCTGAAACGGTGATGAACGGAAGGTTGATGTCAGTCTCTGGAAGAGAACTGAGATCTTTCTTCGCTTTCTCACATGCTTCCTGCAAACGCTGCAGCGCCATTGGGTCGTCACGCAGATCAATCGCGTTCTCTTTTTTGAACTCGTCAGCGACATAGTTGATCAGTGCCTCGTCGAAGTCATCGCCACCCAGATGCGTGTCACCTGAAGTACTGATCACCTGGAAGACGCGACTCTCCTGATCTTCATCACCAGAATCGGCAACCTCAAGCACGGAAACGTCAAACGTTCCTCCGCCGAGATCGAAGACAATGATCTTTTCGTCTTTGCTCTTGTCCAGCCCATAAGCAAGTGCCGCCGCAGTTGGCTCATTGATGATACGAGCAACTTCGATGCCAGCGATCTGTCCGGCATCCTTGGTCGCTTGCCGTTGGGCATCATTGAAGTAAGCAGGAACCGTGATGACAGCCTTATTGACCTTGTGGCCCAGATAGGACTCAGCAGATTCCTTAAGTTTACGCAGCACCTTAGCCGAGATTTCCTGCGGCGTGTGTTGCTTGTCGCCAACCTCGATCTTCACGTACTCATCAGCGGCGCCGGAGACGCCGTAAGGTACCATTTTCTCTTCCGACTCAACTTCGTGATGCCGACGTCCCATGAAACGTTTGGCCGAATAGACCGTCCGTTTGGGGTTAGTCACTGCTTGACGACGAGCTGGCTCACCGACAATGGTGTCTTCCTTGTCAGTGAATGCAACCACGCTGGGTGTCAAACGGTTGCCCTCGGGATTCGGGATGACTTTGGGTTCGCTTCCCTCCATCACAGCCACGACACTGTTGGTGGTGCCGAGGTCAATCCCGATGATTTTTTCGCCTTGTGCCATTTCGTTCTCCTTTTCAAACCTGCAACGCCGTGACGCTGCGTTCGTCTCAATTTTCTAATCCAGTCTCGTTTCTCTATGACAGGACTTGCCCGAATCTCGAACAAACCCCTGATTCTGACTCGCGTCAGCTTTTTTCATCTGGCATTGGATGTCCATTTCGTCACATCCAAGGACGACTGTTTTAGATAGGCAAAGCCTGTGCCAGTCGTCGCGCCGAATCAGATTTCAGCTGTGTTTTTCATCGACACAGCCAAAAAAACGCGTCAAAACGTTGGAAAATTACCATCTTTCGCTACAGAGAAACATTTTTGGCAGTCACCCAAAAGAGCCACGAACCAGCCCCTCTGCCTTGTTGTCAAAATGACAGCCGACGCCGCCTGTTCCTGCGGACAAACGATGTGACAATGTAGCGGGCCTGTTTTGGAGCGGGCCGCGATTCGCTCCAATTGTCGGAATCACTGCTTTTTCACCTGCCCTCAAGCCCGACCCTGACACGACTTCCTCTCCGAGAGTGCGATCGCACACGCTAATGACTTCTCAACCCAGCAATGACTCCACACCTCGCTCGAGTTCAGACAAGGCTGTGAACGCTCCCGAGTTCATCGACTCGATCGATCAACAAATCCTGGACCTCGTTGCACAGCGACGTGAGGCCGTGCAGCAAATGTGCGTTGAGCAAGAAGGGGCCCCCGTTGGTCGTATTTCCGAAGCTGCTGCCCGCATTGACCGTTTACTGAACACTTCTGCCGGTGCAGAAGATGCGCCCCATGACGAAGCAGTCCCGACCGCAAGCGACGCGGCTTTGCTGCGACACGTTTCGAGCATCTGCCTGCAATCGGTGCACCGATTACAAGCAATCTATCTCGGCCCGCAGCACAGCTATAGCCACTTAGCAGCGATCAAATATTTTGGAGATTCAACGACGCTCACCCCCGTTGCATCCATCCCCGCAGTGTTCGAAGCCGTAGCCCGTGAGGACGCTCTCTGTGGGATTGTTCCGATTGAGAACAGCACCGACGGACGCGTGGTAGACACCCTGGGCATGTTTGTCAGAGGGGACATGCAAATCTGCGGTGAGGTGCTTCTGCCGATTCATCACAACCTGCTGTCAACAACACCCCGTGATCAAATCACCGAAGTCCACAGCAAGCCACAAGCTTTATCGCAGTGCCGAGGCTGGTTAGCGAAGCAGTTACCCAATGCACAGCTTGTCGAAATCAGTAGCACTGCGGCCGCGGCCAAACTCGCATCACAGCAGCGCGGCGTTGCTGCAGTCGCAAGCTTGGAAGCTGGGCGTGAGTACGAGCTGGATGTCATTGCAAGCAGCATCGAGGACAACCCCAACAACGTGACGCGTTTCGCAGTCCTTGGCCGAGAACGTCCTGCACCTACGGGCAATGACAAAACCGCCATCCTGTTTCAAGTGAGCCATGAACCGGGAGCCCTCGCCAATGCCATGACCATTTTCAAGCAACAGAATCTGAATCTGACATGGATCGAGTCATTTCCAGCTCCAGAGACCAAGAACGAATACATGTTCTTTATCGAATTAACCGGCCATCGAGATACTGAAGATGTCCAGGCTGCCCTGAAGGAACTGCACCATTTGGCCCAGCGGCTGACGATCTTGGGTTCTTATCCGATCGCATCAATCGACTGACCCGCTCGCGGGGCGTCGCTGGCATACAGCATTCGTAACGGAGTTCGCGTAAATCGTGACATTACAGCTCTTACGGACCAGCGATGGCTGCGCAACAACTCGCCCTGCGCACCATGTCGCTTAAGACAAAAGAGCTGGCAGACTCCAGATGGCATCCCATTCTTTACAAAGCATTTTGTAGTTTCTACTCAACGAACATCTGCAAAGTGTACCACGCCAGTCAAAAAGACGGCCTCTAAGCCGCATTCAGAAAAGTGACGAGACATTGGCATGATTCATGCTACTTACCGCTTTTGATATTTTCACTGTTTGCATTATCCGCCTTCACGAGATTCAATCCACGGTTCCCAGGCAGAAGCTACAAACCCCATGCAAAGGCTCGTAGGAAGGCAGACACGCATCAGTTGGGAAAGCAAAGACATGAAAGTGAACCAACAACCGATGTGAGGATTCCAATGAACCAGTCCAATCACCCCGTTACACTAACAGACTTATCAGAAAAACAAGACGAATCACTCGTTCGCTTTCGCAAGGTTGCGGATCACTGCCATGGACACAAGCGTTCCGCCCAGCGACCTCACGCAAATCTGACTCAACCCAACATTCCCAAGAATTCACGAACGCCATCCCCGCAAAGTAGGGACCTTCGGTCGACTTCTGGTTCACAGGACAACCATTCGTCCTTCTTCAATCTTTCACCTATCGAAGACGCCTTACTACGAGAAACATTTAGCGGCCGGTTTACCCTGTAAGCGGACCGACTGACGTCGCGATGCCCTAATGCCCTAATGCCTCAATGCCCGAATACGCCAGAGTGCAATCGTCCCCGTACCGCAACACGGCCACCATCTCGGCAGTAACGAATAGCTTCGCAGTGTCTGCTGCACTAGCCAGTCGGTATCACCAGCGCGTCGCCTACGACGGCCTGTCGGTATCAACAGCGATGGAAAGTAAAATGCCAGCGAGTTTCGCTGGAACGAACTGACATTTACCGCGGCAGCATCCCATATCCGGCATTTGTTGGTAGGATAGGAGGCGGCCGCGGCTTTAGATTTTGATAGCCGCATTTAGGCTCGGTCCTTTTCGCCCGGCGTCCCGACGACGCGTTGCTTTCATAATCACCGGTTTAGACGATTCCAAAATGAAACCTGCCTTCCTCTGCATCATCATGTTTGCCAGCCTGGCTCTGCAGGCAACTGCGGCAGACACTCGCCCCAACCTGCTGTTGGTCATTGCTGACGATTGCACGTTTCGCGATCTTGGTTGCTATGGCGGACAGGCATCCACACCGAACATTGACCGCTTGGCTACGGAAGGCATGCGTATGACGCACTGTTTTCAATGCGCGCCCATGTGTTCACCCACACGTCACAACATCTACACCGGACAATACCCAGTGAAGACGGGAGCGTACCCTAACCACACGCAGACGTTCGACAACGTGCGGAACATCACGCATTACCTGAAGCCCCTTGGATATCGTGTCGCGTTATCTGGAAAAACCCACGTAGGACCACGCAACCTTTTTAAGTTTGAGTACAGCAGTAACAAGAACAATCCAGACATGGCAGCCATCGACAAAATGATGAGCGAGTGCACTGACAACTCGACCCCGTTCTGTATTTTTGCTTGCAGCAATGAGCCGCACTCACCTTGGGACAAAGGTGACGCCTCGCAATACCCGGCCGCCGATGTAAAACTGCCACCCTACCTCGCAGACACACCGGAAGTGCGTGATGCATTCAGTCGTTACTTGGCCGAGGTCACCTACTACGACGATCAGGTAGGTCAGCTACTTGCTCTTCTTAAGAAACATGACTGTGAAAAAGACACGCTTGTCGTGGTTGTATCCGAGCAAGGGAACTCATTCCCGTTTGCAAAATGGACCTGTTACGACAGCGGGCTACAGTCAGCCATGATTGTACGTTGGCCTGGTCAGGTGAAGCCCGGTTCCGAGACCGATGCCATGCTGGAATACGTCGACATCACGCCAACCTTTGTAGATGTCGCAGGTGGTGAGCTTGACAATAGCCTCGATGGAAAAAGCTTTGTTGATGTCCTGACAGGTAAAACCAATCAGCACAAAGAACATGTCTTTGGAATCATGACCACCAAGGGCATTATCAACGGTAACGCCAGCTACCCCATCAGGTCGATTCGCTCGCGGACCCACAAACTGATTCTTAATCTACAACCAGATCAACTGTTCACGAACGCCTGCACAAAGAGCAAGGAATTCAAGTCTATTGTGGCAGCCGCCAATGCGGGTAACGAGCAAGCACAATGGGTGGTAAAAAACTATCAACAAAGACCCGCCGTGGAATTCTTTGATGTGCTCAATGATCCGTTGGAAATGCATAATCTGGCAGATCATCCCGAGCACCAAGGAACCATCAGTGAACTCAGAACCAATCTCGCTGCATGGATGAAGTCACAAGGCGATACCGGTGTCGCCACCGAGATGAAGGCGAATTCGCACAAGAAGGCAGGCCAAGCCAAAAACAAAAGTAGAGACAAAGGCTCAACAAAAAAGCAAGACGGCAATCGGCGCAAAAAGCAATCCTCGCAACTATCCCCGGACAAAGCTAACGAGAGCCGTTGATCGGATACCGTGCGAACAAGGAAATGTATCAAGAACAGAGCACAGCGATTCCGTTGTTGCGACGCACTTTTATTTCCCTAAGGTCTCCCGGTTTCTTGTGCCTTGTCTCTCGGTTCGTTTTGATCAGAAGCAAGAAGGATGGAGCGAGCCCCGTGTACCGACGTCTGCATCTGCAGCGGCAGCTACAGCGGCAGCGCAGCGTTACGAGTCGGAAACCTGGATTCAGTGAACGGTTCCAGATCGCCGAAAGTCACGTGGTGGCATTCCCACCGCCTTCTTGAAAGCAACGGACAGGTATTCATCGTGCCTGAATCCAGTCCGTGATGCAATTTCAGAAAGTGAGAGATCGGTCCCAGTCAGTAATTCCTTGACCTTGCCAATCTTCAGGCGTGTGATTTCTTCATGCGGTGTACGTCCCAACGCGGTTCGAAATCGGCTCTCCAAAACTCGCCGAGACAGAGGAACGGCTCGCAACACATCGCTAACGTTAATACCAGCCGCCGCATTTTCTCTGATGAACCGCAAGGCAGCCGCGACATCCGCATCATCAATTGCGAGGATGTCTGTCGACTGACGTGTTTCAACGCCTAGTGGTTGGACAAGGATCGATTTCGACCCAACCTTTTCACCCGACATCATCCGGTCCAAAAGTGACGCGGCCTCGAACCCAGTTCGTTTCGTGTTGCAGATCACACTTGATAACCTTGGACTTGCCAAGTCGCAAATGAGCAAGTCGTTATCGACACCGAGGACGGCAACTTCTTCCGGTACAGCAATATTCTGTTCACGGCAAACGTCTAACAGCTTCTGCGCCTGAATGTCATAGCAAGCCATGATACCGATAGGACGGGGTAACCCAGCCAGCCATTCGGCCACCGCATCTTTTTCACGATCCCATGAGTATTGTTCATCGTGTCTCGATATCGAGTCATGAACGAAACATTGTCCCCCTGCTGCAGCTACCAACCGTTGAAAATTTTGCTTTCGCCAGATAGCCCAATTGAAAGCACTGTCACCATAAAACGCAAAATTCTGAAACCCACGTTCAGAAAGATGTTGAACCGCAAGCCGAGCGATGGCCTCATCATCCGTTTCGACCCACGGAATATTTTTTAGATGGCGGGCCGCGCTTACGTCCACCACCGGCAACCCTGTTTTTTTCAAGGCCGTTGCTATCTCGTCATTCTCAATCCGTGCGACGATACCATCACCACTCCACGTTGAGAGCCATCTCGGCGGCTTTCCACCGCGATCCTGCTCCGGCAAGTAGATCGACCAACCTTCGTGCTGTCGCACATAGTCAGTGATGCCCGCCAGGATTCCCCTCGCGTATGAATTCGACGTTTCGATAAGCAAAGCGACGGATCGCAACCTGTGTACCACGCCAAATTACTCAATTACCGAAAGCAAAGAACAGACTCACCAACAGGACAGAACCACATTTATACAGGTAAAATGTCACCCAAGACGACAGAACCACCGGGAAAATAACTCAAATATTCTGCGCATAACCTCATGGGCTGAATCGTCCCCAGCCTTTAACCTTCCATTGGTGATGATCGGCAACTGCAACGAGAGAACGCAATAAGTGCCCTCCTTCGAGGCAGGCTGGAGGCCTAGCAACCCTCAACGGAGCGAAAAGGCGTTTGCGTTACTATTTCGCCCCAACCCACCGAAAAGCCATTACGAAGTAGCTTCCAAGACAGGTGCAGCTTCATTGTTATCGTACGAACATCGCTATACTTTCGGCTCGGAACAGAGCCGACACGAAAGTCGTGGTTGAACGCCCCACGCGACGGGGTTGGCCACGAATCAGTGTGAATCGATTCCCCCACAGAAGCGATCGCCCTGAGAATCGACCACAGCAGTACCCTTCGAACACACCCAACACCTCAACGCACCGCCGTTATCGATCGCACCTGGAGTCAAAATGAGTAAATCAGTCAACGTTGCAATGATTGGTCTCGGTTTCGGAGCCGAGTTCATCCCCATTTATCAGGCACATCCGAACACCAATGTGATCGCGCTCTGCCGGCGCAACGAAGAATCACTGAAGCAAACCAGCGATCAATTTGGAATCGAGAAACGTTATACAAGCTATGACGACGTATTAGCTGATCCTGAAGTGGACTATGTGCACATCAACAGTCCGATCGCGGACCATGCCTGGATGTCACTGAAGGCTCTTGATGCGGGCAAACATGTGATGTGCACGGTCCCGATGGCAACCACCATTGATGAGTGTCGGCAAATCGTCGAAAAGGTTAAGGAAACCGGTCTCAAATACATGATGGCGGAAACGGTCGTTTACAGCCGAGAATTCTTGTTCATCAAGGACCTTTATCAGAAAGGCGAACTCGGCAAGATCCAACACCTTGCAGCATCACATCCTCAAGACATGGATGGGTGGCCCGAATATTGGGAACGGATGATTCCCATGCACTATGCGACTCATGTGGTCAGTCCATGCTTGGGTTTAGTCAATGGCTTGGCCGAGTACGTCAGCTGTTTCGGGTCAGGCACGGTACGGGATGACATCGCCGAAAAATCGGGCAACAAATATGCTGTCGAATCATGCCACATCAAGATCCAAGACAGTGATGTCACTGCTCACATTTGGCGATTCCTTTACGACGTGGCAAGGCAGTATCGCGAGAGCTTCGACGTGTATGGCACCAAAAAGAGTTTCGAGTGGACGCTGGTCGAAAATGAACCCCACGTGATTCACACGGCAAAAAAACCTGAGCCTGAAATCCCTGAGAAAGTCGAGGTTCCTGATTTCGCCCACCTGCTTCCTCCAGAAATTCAAAAGTTCACGCTGCCGCAGGAAATCCACGATGCCGATCACCTGTCCTTTATCCAAGGTGGTGGTCATGGCGGATCACATCCGCACCTGGTGAACGAATTCGCCAGTGCTTTGATCGAAGATCGTGATCCCTGGCCCAATGCAGTCACTAGCGCGAACTGGACGTGTGTTGGGATCTGCGCCCACGAATCTGCCAACAAGGGTGGTGAAAAAGTAGCATTACCGGATTTCACTCTCGGTTAAGCCGTTCCGCATGGGCAGCCAGCACGGTTTTTAAGCGTGTCGGTCCGCCCAAAGGTGGATCTTCATTTCTGCTGGACTGGGTGCCAGCAACACTGCACTACAAGCGATCAAGCCATGCTAAGAAAAACTATCTCGACCCTAGCTTTCGCGTTTTTATCTGTTGTGATGTTGGCAGCGACATCCGCGCATGCCGACGGTCCAGCGCCACTGACGCTGCAATTTCTCGGTGACCAAGGGCATCACCAACCAGCCCGTCGGGCTGCCGAATTGTTGCCAGCGTTGTCATCGCGTGGAATCAACGTTCAGTACAGTGAAGACGTAGCCGCAGTTCTCAATGCGGACAATCTGGCCAAGCTTGATGGACTGATTGTTTATGCGAACATTGACCGCATCACCGACGATCAAGCCAAAGCCCTTCTCAATTTCGTGATCAAAGGCGGCGGCTTTGTGCCGTTGCATTGTGCATCGTTCTGTTTTCGCAACAACGAGGAAGTTGTTGCTTTGATGGGGGCACAATTCCAACGCCATGGCACGGGGACGTTCACGGTGTCGCCCACAGATGCCGGCGACTCCCATCCATTGATGCAAGGTTACCGCAGTTTCGAGAGCTGGGACGAAACCTATGTTCACACGAAGCACAACGAGAAGAACCGCACCGTGCTTGAGTACCGCCTTGAGGGCGATCAGCGTGAGCCATGGACCTGGGTACGTAACGAAGGCAAGGGGCGTGTTTTCTACACAGCGTGGGGCCATGACTCACGGACGTTCTCGAACCCTGGCTTTCATAATCTGATCGAGCGTGGGATCCGCTGGGCCTGCAAGCAGGACCCGACGGTGGCAGCCGATTTTGCCGGTCCCAAACGCGAGCCATTGGAAGCTTATCCGGTCAAGGCGCGGGAGTCAGAAAAGCAACCTTTTGAGTTCGTCGACGTCGGTCCCAAAATCCCAAATTATGTCGTGAGCAAGCAGTGGGGCGTGCAAGAACCACCACGTAACATGATGCAAAAGCCTCTGTCGCCTGCCGAATCCATCAAGCACTACGCTGTCCCCGATGGCTTCTCGATCTCTCTCTTTGCTGCCGAGCCAGACATCGGCGGAAAGCCCATTGCGATGGCTTGGGATGAGCGAGGGCGTCTATGGATCGCCGAAACTTTCGATTACCCCAACGAGAAGCAACCTGAGGGCAAAGGCCGAGATCGTATTCGCATTTGCGAAGACACTGACAATGATGGCAAGGCAGATAAATTCACGGTATTCGCAGAACAGCTGAGTATTCCAACCAGCATGGCCTTTTCACATGGTGGGTTGATCGTGCATCAAGCGCCCGACACCCTCTTCCTGAAAGATACTGATGGCGATGACGTTGCTGATGTGCGAACCACACTCTTTTCAGGTTGGAGCACTGGCGACACGCACGCGGGTCCCAGCAACCTGAATGCGGGGCCAGACAACTGGTTCTATGGCATGGTGGGTTACGCAGGTTTCAATGGCACCATCGCCGGAAAGCAGCAATCGTTCCGCACGGGCTTCTATCGCTTCAAGGTTGAAAAGGTGAATGGACAGGTAGCGGTAACTGACTTCGAGTTTCTGCGCAACACCAATAACAATTCCTGGGGTGTCGGGTTCAGTGAAGACGGCCTGCTGTTTGGGTCGACTGCCAACCGAAACCCAAGTGAGTTCATGCCAATTGCAAACCGGCACTATGAACGTGTCCGGGGCTGGACGTCGTCCGTGCTGGGTGGAATTGCAGACACGCATGAATTCTCGCCCATCACGGACAAGATCCGGCAGGTGGACCAACATGGCGGCTACACAGCGGCCGCTGGGCACGCCCTCTACACAGCGAGAAATTATCCACAGGCCTACTGGAATCGTGCTGCATTCGTTGCAGGCCCAACGGGGCACCTTGTAGGAACCTTCGCGTTGACGCCTGACGGCGCAGGTTACAAATCCACCAGCCCCGTCAACCTGCTTGCCAGCGATGACGAGTGGGCAGCGCCGATCATGGCCGAGATCGGTCCTGATGGAAATGTTTGGGTCATCGATTGGTACAACTACATTGTGCAGCACAACCCAACACCTGTCGGGTTTCGCAATGGACCAGGCAATGCCTACATGACTGACCTTCGAGACAAAAAGCATGGGCGAGTCTATCGGATCACCTATGATTCACACGTGGCTGATTCGACCGAGCCCAAGACGCTTGAGAACGCATCGCCAGCAAAGCTTGTGATAACTCTCTCATCGTCGAACATGTTTTGGCGACGGCACGCACAAAGACTTTTAGTGGAAGCGGGGAATGCGGAAGTCACTGATGACTTACTGGCCCTGCTAAACCGACATCAGCTTGATCCGATCGGCATGGATGTCGCGGCCATTCACGCCATCCGGGTGCTTGAAGGGCTGGGGCAATTGCAAAACCCGAAGGTCCGAAATGGATTGCACGGAGCACTGACACATCCCTCCGGCGCGGTCGTGCGAACGGCCATTGAAGCCTTGCCCCGCAATGAGGTCAGCTTAGATGCCTTATTGAAGTCGCCAGCTTTTGCGTCAACGAATGCACAAGTTCGTTTATCTGCCTTACTGGCTTTGGCTGAGATGCCAGCCAATGAGATGTCAGCCAAACAGGCTGCGGTGTCACTGGCACAAAACGAGTCTGACCGGTGGCTGACTGACGCTGGGATTGCAGCAGCGGCGACCAACGGCGGGCAATTCCTTGCCCTCGCATGCAAGCAGAACGCACCGATTGCGGCTGCCCTGTTGAGAGCCACTGAGATTACTTCTGAGCACGTCGCACGATCCGCGGATAGCGAGGCGATCGAACTGCTGGTGAAAACGTTACCTGACGCTTCGCCTGAAATTTCCAAACGAGTACTGAATGGCCTGACGAAGGGTTGGCCCAAGGCAACGCCCATTGAACTCAGCAAGGCAACCGATGATGCCTTGGTCAAATTGTTTGACGTTCTGCCCGCAGGTTCCAAAGGGCAACTGATTCGACTGGCTCAGACATGGGGAAGCGAAAAGCTTGCCAAGAACGCCGACAAGATCGCTGCCTCACTGCTGCAAATCGCTGGCAACGAAAAGACGCCCCCTGTCGCACGAGTCGAGGCTTCACAGCAACTGATCACCCTCATGTCGTCTCGCCGTCAAATCGCGGCAGATTTGCTGGCTTCCATCACTCCCAGAACACCACAATCAGCAGCGTTGGGAATCATCGATGCGGTTCGGGGCAGTCGTGCTCCTGGAGTAGGTAACGTGATTCTGGACTCAATGAAACAGATGACACCTGCATCACGTGCGCAGGCAATTCTGGTTCTTCTGTCGCGACCTGAAACAACAACTAGTTTGCTGAAGGCTGTAGAAACCCGCGACCTGTCACGGGAAGATTTGTCATTGAGCCAACAGCAGGGACTGCTCGCGCATCCAACCCCTGAAATACGCAAGCTTTCTGAAAAAGTACTCTCCGGCAGTGGAGGCTTACCAAGTCCGGATCGAGAAAAAGTACTTGCGTCGCTGATGAACGTGACCGAGAACTCTGGCAATATTGAGCGAGGAAAGGCGATTTTCGTCAAGAATTGTGGGAACTGCCACATGCATCGCGGTGAGGGCAAAAAAGTAGGTCCTGACCTGACGGGAATGGCAGTGCATCCCAAAGCCGAACTGTTGACTCACATTCTGGATCCCAGTCGCAGCGTCGAGGGCAACTACCGCAGCTACTCAATCCTGACACTCGACGGGGTCGTCGTGAACGGCATGCTTGCATCGGAAACCCAAACAGCCGTTGAAATTTTTGATGCCCAAGGGAAAAAGCAGATTGTTCTTCGTGAAGACATCGACCGCCTGCTGGCATCCAGCAAATCAGTGATGCCAGAGGGATTTGAGAAACAAATTGACCCACAAGGTTTTACAGATCTTCTCGAGTTCCTCACTGACAAAGGCCGTTTTCTGCCTCTCCCGATTGCAAAGGCAGCGACTGCGATTAGCACCAAAGGTCTTTTCCACAACGGCGATAATGGTGCAGATCGATTCGTTTTTGAAGATTGGTCACCGAAGATGGTGGGCGAAGTCCCGTTTCAACTCGTCGACCCTGAGGGTAAACGCGTTGCGAACCTGATTTTGCTTCATGGCCCCCAAGGCACCATGCCTCCCAAGATGCCAAAATCGGTTCGTCTGGCATGCAATGCTCCCGCCAAAACGATCCATCTGCTCAGTGGAGTCAGCGGCTGGGGTTTCCCTGCTCACCAGCAGAAGTCAGTTTCCATGATTGTTCGGCTCCATCTGGCGGACGGCAGCACGGAGGACCACCCGCTGAAAAACGGGCTTCACTTCGCCGACTACATTCGTCGTGTCGACGTACCCGATTCTGAATATGCCCTGTCAGCACGCGGACAACAGCTACGGCACATTCGTGTGTCACCTCGCACAGATCAGGTCATTCGCGAGATCGAACTGGTCAAGGGCAACGACCCGACGTCACCGATTGTGATGGCGATGACCGTCGAAGGACCGGAGACTAAGTGACGGCGACGTCCACGGAGCGCACCTTCAAATGCCAAGACATTTGTCCAAGGGAACCTCGTTGGTATGCAAACCAAGTCGCCACCAACCAAGTCGCACCTTTAAAAGCTGATCAAATGACGTCAGAGCGACTCCCACGTTACGACTGTGACCAGTCTTACCAGTGGAACTACGACCATCCACCGGCACTGCCGGAACTCACTGTCCCAGAGATTTCTGGGCCTTGGCACTTTTGCGGACATGAGGTCGCGTCTCCGTTGGGCATTTCGGCTGGCCCGCTTCTCAATGGCCGATGGTGCTGCTACTACGCCCAGCTTGGTTTCGACGTCCTGACTTACAAGACGGTCAGAAGCCGGCAGCGAGATTGTTACCCGATGCCCAACTTGCAGCCAGTGAAGTGCGGGCAACTGGATGGCACACTGAATCGTGTTGCGCCGAGCACGTCGATGCAGGGTACATGGGCTGTTGCTTTCGGAATGCCATCAGCGATCCCCGATATCTGGCGTCGGGACATTGCATGGACTCGTCAACAGCTTCCTCAACACAAAGTTCTGTCGGTATCCGTCGTGGGAACGATGCAAGAGGGATGGGGAATCGACGAACTGGCGGCAGATTATGCGCAGTGCGCGAAGTGGGCAATCGAAAGTGGCGCTGATTGTGTCGAAACGAATTTTTCCTGCCCCAATGTCACCACCTGTGACGGCCAACTTTATCTTGACCTGAAGGAGTCCGCGATCGTCAGCGAGGCAGTGAAATCGGCGATAGGGCAGACACCGCTGATCATCAAAGTAGGACACTTCGTTGACCATGACGTGATTCCGAAATTTTTATCCGCCGTTGACAGACATACTGATGCTGTCTCAATGACCAACAGTATTGCAAGCCGCGTAGGCGAAAGTGACAGCGAACTGATGTTTGAGTCCCAGCAGCGGGGCATTTGTGGTCGCGCCATCTTCGACGCTTCGCTTGGACAAGTCACGGCGTTTGCCAAAGCGATTGCGGAGAGCAAATCTAACATCGAAGTCATCGGCTTGGGCGGAATTGAAAAAGCTCCTGACGTAACTCGCTACCTGAACGCTGGCGCCAGTGTTTGCCATCTCGCAACCCATGCGATGGTCGACCCAGCCTGCGGAATCAAGATCCGGGATTACCTTGCAAAACACCCCATACGATGAATCACTGTTCGCCGGCATAGCGTTTGTAAATTTCCTGCAGGCTTGCGGGGGACAAGTCTCCATCATGAATCACTAGCCGATACCTCAAACGCATGGGGGTTTTGGTTGACAACGCGACGGGGTTGCGTCCCGGATAGACAACATTCTGCATGCTCCTTTTGCGTCTCAGAATCCACCAAGGCGATGATAGTTCCGCCGATTCATTCACTCCATTCTCCTCGTTCCCGGACTCAGCCTTTCCCGCACCACGATTCGCCACTGGATTGTCCGGATGCGACATGATCGCCAACCCACGTTTCTCGTCACTAATGTCGACCCATGGTCCTCCTTGAATTGCCATCTTGGTTGGCTCGACTTCCCCACTTTCAAAACGAAACACTTGTTTTGAATTCAACTGAATCCGTGGCGAAAACCCTCCATAACCTTTTACATCGTCGCTGCCACCAATGTGAACGTCTTTCAACATGGCAATCAGCGAAATATCAAAATCAACGAAACGCCGATGTTCCGTTCTTCTGTGAACAACAACGTGCGTTTCTTCCTCTACCACTGGTAGCATGTCACCGTTGAGATCTTTCAGGAGTGGCGACTTCCATAGCGTGACCAGATCGAGCCCAATGCACTCTTCACCGCCGCTTTGGACTACGCGAGTTGTTGTTTGCGTACATTGCCTAACAAAATCTTTGCACAGCCACGGGTCACCCAAAATCAAATCACCGACCGAAAAATGATGCCACGCCCAAAACACCCCTCGATGGTGTCGATGATCTTCGGGAAAATCTTCGGTAAAAAATTTGCCATCCAAGTCATACAACGGGTGAACATAGCCAGCACGTGGCCAATCACCATCCAACGAATTCTCCTGTATCTGATACACGAGCACGGGCACCCCATCCTCGGAGATTTCGACAACCTTTCCATTATCTCGTGACCAAAGATCGGACTCCTCTGCGTGCAGGCGTCCCGAGTCGATTGCGACGCATGCCAGCAAGAACATCCCAATCAAAAAGATAGAGCGCATTTCAATACTCATTTGCTTGCAGTAAGTGCCAGACGTCCTGATGCTTTCTCACGATACCACACCCAAATAGCGGCCGAAATAAACAAAACCTGCTCCGACCCTTTTTCGGCGTCGCCTCGAACTGTGATCTGCGCGGCACTGCTTGCCAGCAAGACTGCGCGAGATCACGTCAGCGATCACATCAATTTAATAGCCGTTCGGCTCGGACCGATACTCTCGATCTAGTCATCCACAACAGTGTGGTGACGAGCGACCGACACACCAAAAAACCGCTATTTTCAGAGCCAACGCATTAGATTCACACTTTGGGAGAGACGATACAACAGATTTTGCAAGGAATGGACGCCAGGCAATGGAAATCCACGCGTCACTTACTTAGGCTGTGGCTTGGCTGGCAGTTGTTCCCCGATGACGATGTTCTGATCTATGGCTTGTTTGCGGCGTATCTGCGTCCCAAAGTTGCATGATATTTTGCATTCTTCTGTAAAAACCGCGCCTAAACGTTCACGCTAGTATCGCCTACACGATGGCGACCTAAGCAAACTCACTACTGGAAATATTCGATGAATCGTTTGATGCTCTCTATGCTCACACTTTGCGTGGCAGCCTTCACCCTAGCTGGCTCCGCGAGAGCCGAAACGTGGACAGACAATACGGGTAAATTTCAAATTGAGGCCGATTTTTCTGGTGTCAACGGAAAGAATTTGGTTCTGAAGAAGGCTGACGGGACAACCATTGAAGTCCCCATCAACCGCCTGAGTGCCGCAAGCCACGCACGTGCCAAGGAGCTTTACGCCGCTTCTAAAGGTGGCGCCAAGGCTGCTCCCACGCCTCCGGCGGCCGGCATGCCAACGGCACCTGCTGCCTCAGCGAACACAAACCCCAACTTCAAGGTTCCAGTTGCCCCCGCGGTTGCACCACTGCCAGCTTTCCCTGAGAACGCGACGCTGCAAGCAACCGTCGATTTCTGCCGTGACCAGTTGATGGCTGGCCACCCTGAAGTCTTCTGGCAAGCCTTGCCCGAAGATATGCGTCAGATGATGGATAGCCAGGAATTCCGTTCGACTCTGGCAGAATCGCTGAAATCGCAGAAACAAACCATGACGCAGATAGAAGGTCTGTTCCAGAAACTGGCGCAGGTGTTGGTCACGCAAAAACAATACGTCATGAACACACCGATGTTAACCCAAGCCGTGCCACCGGGAATGATGCCCATGGTTCAGCAAGGGTACGACCCTGTCGTTGGAACCGTCTATGAATTGGGAATGTTGATCTTTGATCTACCGTCCATTGACACGCAGACCATGAGTGAAATGATGGACTCACACGGCCCCAAACTGGGTGGACACCTCAAAGGCATCGTTGCGATGCTGCCACCCGGCATGGCCCAACAAGCCATGGCAGGAATCACCGTCCAACAGACAGACGATAATACCGGGACGCTGACAATCCCCGGAGAAGCAGGCCCTGAAGTTACCGACATGGCGCGTTACATGGGTCGCTGGATTCCCAAGGACATGGCCGATGAATGGCAAGCGAACAAAGACAGCATGCTGTCGGAGATGAAAACCGAACTGGCCGCGGCCCAACAGGGTGAGCAAGCAGCTCAAGCCAACATGATGGCTGGCATGATGATCACGATGGTCGGTGGCATTCTGGACCCGATGCTCGCTGCAAAATCGCAGGCTGAGTTCGATCAGTCGCTGATGCAGATCATGGCGCTCGCTCCCATGCTTGGCTTAGGTGGAGGCGGCGGAGCTGCCGGTGGTTTCCCCGGCGGTCCCGGTTTCCCTGGTGGACCTGGCGGGCCCGGTGGTGGATTCCCCGGTGGACCGGGTGAAGAAGAACCTGCGGGTCCTAGTTCGGATGACGCCTTCCCCTTCTAGAGACGTTCCAACGCGATCTGGATATGAATTCAAGGAGCAAGCCTACACGTGTGCAGGCTTGCTCTTTTTTTGGCCAACACAAATATTGTAAGTCGCTCGAGGAACTCCAAGGATCGCCACGAATTTGGTGGCGAACACGGTGAAGGAGCACTCTTGTGCAGAACCACAGGAATTCAAACGACACAGATTGCTGGTGAAACCGAAAGGCAGCCAAACGCTAAAGTGCCTTGGCCTTATTTCCCGTTCGAATTTCCCGTTCGAATTTCCCGTTCCAGAGAAGCCGCAAGACAATCGCGCCCCCCCCAGTTGCAGCAATTTGCAGCGTGGAGATCTCAAGAACAGAGATCCATATCACCGCTATTCGCACTGTCTCATTGGGTTTCCACCCGCGGTAACAACCGCAAGGCTAAACACGAAAGCTACTAATCTAAATCGTGACACAACGAATCACGAGTTTGTTTTGGTCCGCGAGGGCTAACCATTGGCTGACTCGACCTACGAGGCGACCAACGGGGAAAAAGTGGCAATACCAGCCTTTGTAACCCGTACCCCGCGGTTCCGGAATTTGAGCCATACTGCGGAGCAACAGAACGAACTGTCGGGGTATTCAAAAGACCGATTTTTACTTGCCTCGTTCTTGCATCCCAGGTTCCTAGCAGGAGCCATAAGAGTGGCTCCGGACTCGCGTGTCCCGCTCGGGCTTGCTGCCTAAGTCACTTGGACTCACCAGACTTGCTAACGACTTTGTCGATCAACCCGTACTCGCATGCTTCGTCTGCAGACATGAAGCGATCACGATCGGTGTCCTCTTCGATCTTCTCGAGAGAATGCCCTGTGTGCTCAATCATGAGTTCGTTCATGCGTTGCTTGATACGCCGCAGTTCCTCAACGTGGATTTCCACTTCGCGAGCGGTTCCCTGCATACCTGCAAGCGGTTGATGGATCATGATTCGAGCATTGGGAAGCGCGAATCGCTTCCCTTTGGCACCTGCCGTCAGCAAGGCGGCGCCCATCGACGCTGCCTGTCCGATGCAGTAGGTGGCAACATCGCACGAGACAAATTGCATTGTGTCGTAGATGGCCATACCAGCGGTGATACTTCCACCAGGGCTGTTGATGTACAGGTGGATGTCGGCTTTGGGATCATCCGACTGCAGGAACAGCATTTGGGCGACCAAAGCGTTTGAGATCTGGTCGTCGACCTGCTGCCCAAGAAAAATGATGCGATCTTTCAGCAGGCGACTGTAGATATCGTAAACGCGCTCTTCGCGACCACTCTTTTCGACAACGTAAGGGATGACAGGCATAACGTGCTATTGATTGGGGTTTTTGGGTGCAGATGTTGGTTTAGAAGGAGGAATTCCGCAACAGCGGAATCAGGCATCGTCGTCGTCACCCTCGGAAGGTGGCTTGGTCAGAATATCGTCAACCAGACCGTATTCTTTGGCCTCTTCGGCGCCCAAGAAGAAATCGCGGTCGGTATCATTGGCAATTTTCTCAACCGACTGGCCCGAGTGCTTGCTAATGATGTCGTTGAGCACATCGCGATAGCGGAACATTTCTGCCGCCTGAATCTCAATGTCACTGACTTGACCGCCCACACCACCCATCGGTTGGTGCATCATCACGCGGCTGTTCGGCAGACAAAAGCGTTTGCCCTTACTACCGCCGACGAGTAACACGGCGGCACCGCTGCAGGCCTCTCCCACGCAGTAGGTCGCTACGGGGCAAGACAACATCTGCATGGTGTCGTAGATCGCTAACGTCGCGGTGACGCTTCCGCCCGGCGAATTCAAGTAAAAGTGGATGTCTTTTCGCCGGTTTTCGCTCTGTAGATAGAGCAATTTCATCACGACGTCATTAGCATTTGCATAATGAATCTCGCCCTGCAAGAACACAATTCGGTTCTCTAGCAGTAGGTCGCCAAGCGTCAGTTGACGCTGGCGTTGGTAACCTTGGTATGACTGACTACTGGCCATCTCAGCTTCGAGCGGCCCGAGGTGTTGCGGATATTGTGCCATTTACCTGTCTTAATAGTGCTTTCCATCGGAAAACCCGAGTAACGTCGAGGTTTTCCAAACTGCCGGACATTTTGTGAGTCTGTATCGTCCCGAATCGTGTTTCAGGCGTCAATGGCAGGATATGAGCCCGTCGAGTGGGCCGACACGGATACAGCCGATGTTTTCGCACTTCAGGGACCGTCACAACCTCAGACGGAGAAATCGACCGGTTCCTATGTGGCTCAGGTGACTGCCCAGCCGAGAGGGCTGAGCCTTCGGCTCCACGTGCACCGAAACTGACAAGACCCGCTGATAGCATTGCGGCCTCGAACCTGTGTCTCAGTAACAAACACTCACTGGCTTTGTCGCACAAAAATCTTCAACGAGTGGTGCGGCATGTGTACTTTGCTCTGCAACGATGGCATGGGGCCATTCAACTCCGGAAAGATATCTGCTGGGGATTCCGCAGCTGTATCGACAAACAGGTTCCAGCGAGAACCAGTCGCAAACACTGGCATTACGAATTCACGTTCCTGGCCGGTGCTATTGAACATCATGACGAGGTCGCGTCCGAGACCCTGAGGATCATCGGTTTGATGAGGTGCGGCGATGTAAGCCATCATCGCCAGCGTTTGCTGTCCCCAATTGAGAGTCTGCCCCTCGGGTGAGAACCAGGAGACATCCGGGATCAACCGATCATCCACCGGTTGACCGGTGAGATAGGTTTTCCGTCGAACGCTGGGTTGTTCGCGACGAAAACGAATCAAGCCTTGCACGAACCGCAACATTTCATCGTTCTGCTCGACAAGATTCCAATCAAACCAACTGGTTTCATTGTCCTGACAATAGGCGTTGTTATTGCCACTCTGTGTACGACGGACTTCATCGCCACTGACAAGCATTGGCACACCTTGACTGAGCAACAGGGTGGCCATCATGTTTTTGATCTGTCGCGTTCGAATCAGATTCACTGACCCGATTTCCGTTTCACCCTCAACGCCGTAGTTATCACTGATGTTATGGTTGTCACCATCGCAATTATTTTCGTTGTTTGCTTCGTTGTGTTTTTCCTTGTACGACACCAGGTCGTTCATTGAAAAGCCGTCATGACTGGTAACAAAATTGATACTACAGAAAGGCGGGCGCCCGTCGTGTTCGTACAGGTCGCTGCTCCCGGCAAGTCGCGTTGCAAGATCGCCCAACGTTCCTTGATCGCCACGCCAAAAACCACGAACGTCATCGCGAAAACGGCCATTCCATTCAGCCCAGCGGTGATTGCCGAATGAACCGACCTGATATGCCCCCGCAGCATCCCAGGCCTCAGCGATAATCTTGGTATCAGCCAGCAAGGGATCCTCTGAAATCAATTCAACCATGGGCGGGTTGGGGATCAGATCACCGTTACGATCCCGACTCAAGATACTTGCCAAATCAAAACGAAATCCGTCCACGTGGTAATTGTGAACCCAATGTCTCAAGCAGTGAAAAATCATTTCTCGAACCACGGGATGATTACCATTGAGGGTATTCCCGCAACCACTGAAATTACAGTAATGCTGGCCTTGGCTGAGCATGTAATAGACTTGATTTTCCAACCCCTTGAACGACAGTGTCGGTCCCTTCTCATTGCCTTCGCAAGTGTGATTGAAGACGACGTCAAGGATGACTTCGATCCCAGCCGCATGCAGAGCCTTCACCATCTGTTTGAATTCACGTACTTGCGAACCAGGCGTTTGGTCATGGGCATACCCACGGTGCGGTGAGAAGAAAGCCATGGGGTCATAGCCCCAGTAGTTTCCTCTCTCCATCGCGTTCCCATGCATATCTTTGATGGGAAACTCATTGACGGGCATCAACTCCACAGCGGTGATTCCAAGGGATTTCAGATATGGAATCTTTTCGATTACGCCCAGGTAACTACCACCCGCCTCGACCTTGGCTGTCTTGCTGTTGGTAAAACCTTTCACATGCATCTCGTAAATGACGGATTCGCTGATATCGTGGCGAACATGTCGATCGCCTTCCCAATCAAACTCATCGTCGATCACAACGCACTTGGGTGGACGCACCACCCCATCAGTTCTGGACTGAAATTCGCCCGCAAGTGCTTGCGTGTAAGGATCGATCAAGCGGGCCGCAGGATCAAACCTGTGGCCATTCTCTGGGGCCCAAGGTCCGCTGGCCTGAAAATGATAAAGCTGACCGTGCGCGAGAGAAGGCACGTTCAAACTCCAAACATCACCCCACCGATCGGAATCCCGATCAAAACTGATCACCTCAGAGGGCTCGGTGTCACCCACTTCATTATAAAGCAGCAACCGCATCGCAGTTGCCGATCGACTGAAGACAGAAAACTGTGCGCCGGTGTTGTTAACGCGGGCACCGAAAGGAGGCTGATACGCGAACTGCAAACTTGGGCAAGGTTGGCGCATTAACATGTCGCGGTTCTCTTCTCATAAGGCCGACTGGACTGTGACATTGCAGTCGTTCATCAAATTCTGGTTTCGACTCAACGCTGGCAATTCCTTCCGCCAGTCACCCTGCGCTGAGTTCAGACCCACCACCCTTGACTGCCGTACTTCAACCGTAGCACCATGCCCCACAGATGCCTGAGGATCATTGAACCGGTGGTCAAAATCTCGCCATACAGTTGCCTGCCAGGATGATTGGCGCTTCCGTAACGGAGAAACGTGCGGTCGGGATAAGTGAAAGCTTGCGGGCTGTAGCGACCGAGACCCTGTCCCGCACAACCCATCGCAAACTGCACTGCTCCCCAACACTTAGAATCCGCTGACGCACTAGGGTCATCGACCGAACGCAGAAGGCGATTCAGTCGCTTTTTTTAACGGGCGTCCCACGTCCCTAGAGTGCTTGCAGCGTGGCCAGCACCCCCCTCCACACAAACGCCGCGTTTACGGAACCAGCACTTAGCAAAAAGTGGGTTGAAAAAGTGATTCTCCGG
>Ga0315331_10000834_pt1 | contig 22291 bp, 18 predicted proteins | sample M160m34915metaG_FD_203456 | JGI IMG/M metagenome (GOLD analysis project Ga0315331, IMG submission 203456) | Ammonia-oxidizing marine archaeal communities from Monterey Bay, California, United States - M1 60m 34915 | ecosystem: Environmental > Aquatic > Marine > Intertidal zone | place: USA...
TGGGAATGTTGGGGTGGAAATTGGTATTGGGCACGCCGTTGGTGATGTAACAGATGCACCAGTGATGATTTTGAAAAGTGCGATTGGAAATCGTGCATTGGGATGGGACTTGTTGCCACCAGGTAGTGAAGGATACGAGTTCACAGATTCCAAAGGAAAGACTTGGGTGCATCCGGGTTACAAGGGATCACCCGAGCGTTGGGAGAAAGGAACTGAGCCCAAGAAGATCGGTTGGTATGCCGGAATGCAATATGATGGCGACGTCGCCCGAGCAAAAAAAGTGCTCAGTGATCTCGATAAGTATTATCCGGGGGCCAATGGCTATGAGGTTGCAGGATTTTTCTGGTGGCAGGGTGATCGGGATAGTCGTAGTGAAGCGCTATCCAGCCGCTATGAACAAAACCTTGTGCATCTGGTCAAGCAGTTGCGGAAAGAATTCGATGCCCCGAATGCAAACTTTGTTTGTGCCTCCTTGGGACAGTCGGAAAAAGGTGACACCAACGGTGGTGGCAAAATTCTCGATGCGGTCCTTGCGGTCGATGGAGCATCAGGGAAATATCCGGAATTCAAGGGCAATGTTGCTGGCGTCTATACGCACCCACTTTCCAAAGGCAGTAGCTCAGGAAGTCATTACGGTGGGAATGCAGAAACCTACATGAACATTGGTGAGGCGATGGGCAAATCCATGGTCAAACTGATGAAGAGTAAGTAATCCGCCACATCGTTGCTGACTAAACGCAGGTCCCGTTACCCGCATGGTGGTGGATATGGAAACTTGTGGCTGAGTACGTTGCATGTTTGAGACGCACTGACGCCTCGCTCATCGGAAGTAATCCGGATCATCATTGATTCGCTGCTCTAGCTGACAGCGAGTGGTGGGGCGTGGGGCCGGTTGGTGAGGCGTGTGTCAGGCAAGGACTTGCTTGACCACTTCACCGTAGACATCGGTGAGTCGAAAATCACGGCCAGCGTACCGGTAGGTCAGCTTTTCGTGATTGATTCCCAGTAGATGCAGAATCGTGGCATGCAGATCATGCATGTGGACTTTGTTCTCCTGAGCGTAGTACCCAAAGTCGTCGGTCGAACCATGGCTGTATCCGGCCTTGATACCAGCTCCGCTAAGCCAGACGGTAAAGCCGGCGGGGTTGTGATCGCGTCCATCGGTCCCCTGAGCAACGGGAGTACGGCCGAACTCCGTACCCCAAACTACGAGAGTATCCTCGAGTAGCCCGCGTTGTTTGAGGTCAGTCAGTAATCCCGAAATTGGCTGATCTACGGACAAAGCATTCTTCGTGTGTCCTTTCACCAGGCCACCATGCTGGTCCCACACGTACGGGGTGCTGACTTGCAGGTAGCGAACCCCGGCTTCACAAAAGCGACGTGCCAGCAGACAACGGTGTGCGAAGTCGGATGTCGGTTCTTGGTCCAATCCGTAAAGCTCGCGAGTCGCCTTGGACTCGTTGCTGATATCGATCAAGTCCGGAGCGAGGTTTTGCATTCGGAATGCCATCTCATAGCTGCGGATCACGGCATCAATTTGGGGATGCTGGTTTTGGGTAAAGTGCTTCCTGTTGAGCTGTTGCAACATTTGTAGTTGTCGTTGTTGTTCACTCAGTTCGACGGTCGGGTTTTTGAGAAAGCGGATGGTTGCATCGGCGGTCTTGCTACCGGAATGCCCCAAGGTGGTTGCCTGGTGGTGAGCCGGCAAAAACGCGGACCCGTAGTTTCTTGCACCACCGTGACCTGCGGGTGGAGTGATGCTGACAAAGCCGGGAAGATTCTCGTTCTCGGTGCCCAGTCCATAGCTGACCCACGAGCCCAGTGACGGCCGCAGCAGATTGTCGTTTCCCGTATGGATCATGGCAACGGCTTGCCCATGGGATGTGCCTCGCGTGTGCATTGACTTGATGAAGCACAGGTCGTCGGCGTGCTTGGTAAGGTGTGGCCACAGGTCGCTTATCCACGCGCCACTTTCGCCGTGTTGTTGAAAATTCCAAGTGGTGTCGAGGACGCGACCGTTTCTCTTGTTCTCTTTCAATTTGTCTTTAAGTGCGATGTCAAGCGTGTCCAAACCTTTGAATGGCAGATCCTTGCCATCGTATTGCTTTAGCATCGGTTTGGGATCGAATGAATCGACTTGCGATACCCCACCATGCATGAATAGAAAAATGACCCGTTTCGCTTTGGGAGTGTGATGTAGGGTTTGGGTGGACAATGTCGGATCAGCAGCCGCAGCAATTTGCTGTGACAACGCATGAAAAGCTACTGCGCCAAAACCGCAGCCTGCGGTGTGTAGCCAGTGGCGACGTGTGTGTGGAATCGAAAAATTTTCGCATTGTTTCATGGCTTGGTACTTTTTGCAGATGCTCAGCTAATCTTGTCAATCAACAAATCGAAACTCGGTTGAGCTGAACAGGATTTGGACGAACGATGCGACTGCTTCCTGTTCCGATTTCCCATCTTTGGTCAGCCCGTCAATGTATGTTCTAGCTCGGGTAATGTCGTCTTGATCGGCACTGCGGATGAGGATTCGTTGATACGTATCGTCAATCAGTCGATCCATTTCGTCATGGTCTTTGCAAAGTTTTGTGCTCATTGCCTGGCACATGTCCCGCATGAATTTTGAGTTCATCATGAACAGAGCCTGTGCGGGCACCGTGGTTTCAGATCGTGTTCCGGTGACCAGGTCAGGATTGGGCAGGTCAAAGATAGCCAGTGACGGTGGAACTGCACCGCGGATGACGGGCATGTAAACACTGCGTCGGCGAAGGTCGCCTGTTTTAGCAAGTGATGGATCGCGTTTCCCGCTTGTTTGAATGGCGTACATTCCCAGGCCGCCAACAGCGGATTCTTGTGGTTCCCTGCGTAGTTCACCGGCAATCGCAAGAATTGAATCGCGGAGCGTTTCCGCACGGACTGGACGACAATTTTGACGACGAAGGTATCGATTTTCCGGATCGCTTGACGAAACCATGCTCGAGTTTTGCTGGTAGGTCTTTGATTGGATGATTTTGCGAACAAGCGATTTTACAGACCATCTTCCGTCGATGAAGTTTTTGGCAAGAAAGTCAAGCAATTCTGGATGAGTGGGGGAAGTCCCGCGGATGCCGAAGTTGTCGGTGGTGCTGACAATTCCTCGACCGAATAATTGCTGCCACACTCGGTTTGCCATCACACGTGGAGTCAGAGGATTTTCAGGTGATGTCAGCCACTTGGCTAATTCAATTCGCCCTGACTGACCTGCAGCGATATCCGGTTTCGCGTCATCAGCGCCGCTTGCGACCTGCAGAAAACCACGGGGTGCGACGGACCCTCGGTTGTTCGCTTCTCCACGAATGCGAATTTGCACATCGCCTAGCCGCTCTCCTGTGTGATCAGCTGCCGCCATCGCTTTTGCGATTTTGGGTTGGTTGTTTTCGAGCTCTTTGAACTCTCTCTGCAGGCGTTCCGTTTCTGCAAGCAGAAGCTTCAATTTCCCGGCTTGATCAGTGGTCGGTAACGCTTCGGTGGGGACGATTTGTACCGCATCCGCAATGACAGGGGCATTTGTGTCACTGTTGCTTAGTTCAATTGTTGCAAAAACAGATCCATGTTTTGCTGTGTCAGAAGACTTTTCGTTCGGGCTGGCTGCAAATGTGAACTTTCCAATGGGATACCACAGACCATCAATGGGGGGCTTGGCGGTTTGGTCAATGATCAGCTCGGTTTTGCCGTTGGCATGGGTCACGATATAGGGAGCTTTTTTTTCCAGTCCCCGGCCGCCGCCAAAGCTCACGCGGACTTCGTATTGGCCGGGCTTGGGCAGGGGAATCTTCCAACTGATTGAAAGAGAATCTTTGTTATCCTTATCGGCGACCAGATAGTGCGATCCAATGTGATTGGGGCGGAAAGTAGATTTCCGCCACATACCTGTTGTTTTTGCAGCGGAATCATCTATCGTCACAGCGTTTTTCGCTTGCAGATTTTTCAGTTCGTCTTGTTTCTGCTTGAGGTCATTTTCGATGATCGTTTTTCGGTGCTGCTGCTGTGCCAGCAGTTGGCGAATCTCAGCGCTGACTTCCAAGTTGGTTTCTTTCCATCCCGTCACGTTGACATTGCCCATCAGAATGCCGTCAGCAGTGCGGGTGCTGTGCAGGATTCCCAGCATCGCGTAGTAATCTGCAGTTGGTATCGGATCGAATTTGTGATCGTGGCAGCGAGCGCATCCGAGCGTTAAACCCAAGATTGCTCTGCCAATGGTATCCACCTGCTCGTCGGCAATATCCAGATGCATTTTGGCTTTGTTGCGTTCAGTCAGCATTTTGGGAGCAACCATCAAGAATCCGGTTGCGATCACCTGGCGGTTCCGCTCTTCCGTTCCTGAGGCGGGCAGCAGGTCGCCCGCGATCTGTTCGCGGATAAATTGGTCGTATGGCATATCGCTGTTGAAGGCGTCGATCAGATAGTTGCGGTAACGCCATGATTCGGGGAACGTCAGATTGAAGTCGCCACCATTGGAATCAGCGTAACGTGCAATATCCATCCAGTGCCTTGCCCACTTTTCCCCGAACTCCTCTCGTGAGAGTAGCTTGTCGGTGAAAATCTCAACCGCTTTGTCTGGTGAAATTTCAGTATAGATCTGCACAAATTCATGCAGCTCATCCGGAGTTGGCGGGAGGCCAATCAAATCGAGGAACAAACGCCTCGCTAACGTGTTTGCTGGGGCAACTGATGCCTGTGGCTGAATGAATGCGTCTATGGAACGATGATCAAATGAGGTTTGAAGAGGTTGGAAGGACCAAAACTGCTTCCCTGCCGAGATGTCCATCAGCTCCGCAGTTACTGGTTTCTCACCGCCACGCGGGTCGACGGCACCGGCGGTGATCCAAGCTTCAAAGTCTTGCACGACTGCCTTGGAAAGTCGTCCGTCAGGTGGCATTTCGGAGCTCTCTCCGCTTTGGTTGATTGCCAACAGGACGAGGCTTTCCTGAGGCTTGTATGGGATGATTGCTGGTCCCGAATCGCCGCCCATTTGCCAACCAGTACGCGAGTCGAGCAGCAGTCCACCTTTGGACTTTCCAGCCTCGCTTGAATGGCAGCGATAGCAATGTTCGACCAAAACAGGTCTGATCTTGGACTCGAAGAACTCAAGTTGACCAGCTTCATCCGCGCAAATCAGCGTGCTGGCAACGCAATTGGTGAAAACGACGATCGTAATGACTAACTTTTGCATAGTTAACCATTGTAACTGATCCATCGTTTGAAAGATTGCCACGACTAGGGTTGCCAAGATCAGGGTTGCCAAGATCAGGGTTGCCAGTGTTGGGTGATGAGGGTGTAGGAAGCCAAGCTGTTTGATTTCCCAACTTTCTCGCATCACACTCCATGTCGTTTACTCATCAGGATTTTCGCAATTGAATCTGGCCAAGGCATCGGTGGGCATGCCAAAGTTACCTTTTTATGTCCTTTAGGGAGCATGGATCTTGCCAGAGGGGCCGCATCAGTGTCGCCGGAAAATGGATGCTCATGATTGATTCGTCCCTGACGATTCCTGAACACTCGTTGCGCTGCAGATACAGACTCGGCAGCGTTTGCTGAAGGTATTGATGCGTTATTCAAAAGCTCCGTTCAGGATAGTGGTTCCACGAATCAACCTGCAGGTCATCGCATCAAAGAGGCTAAAAGCGATGGACAAAGTAACGGAAAACTACATGCAAAATGCACACGTGTGATCGGCATTTCGAAACCGCCGTTGAAGCAGCGTTTGATTTGTATCATGGCTCGTCATTCATTTTGGAAAATCGAGAGTCTGTTCTGCGGTTGGGGCATCTGCGGTTAATTCAACGGTACCCTCGTCGCATTTCGCTGGCCTTGAGCGTGAATCGTTCATGGAAATGCAATATGACGTGTAAAAAAAGAGGGACGCCCGAAAGGACGCCCCTCATTCTGTTCATGAGATTGTGCTTGCGGGTTGGGCCGAACGGGGCAGTGGTTTGAATGGTTTCTGTTGATTCCACTTAGCTGTGATCGGCTGGCAAACAGATCCGCCAGCAAACTTGCTATTCAAAGCTGCCGGCAGATTCAATAATCATTTTAGCTTCTCCGTCAGACTGGCGGAAAACATTTCCCCATTGACCAAAGTCGATGAGTTCACCGTCAGTGGTGTGGGCACTCCAGACTCCGTAAGCTGCGACAAGTTGATCGTCGATTCTCTTGAGCCCCAGAACTTTTGCTTCGAGAACCGTTTTCTCGTAGGGACTGCCGTCTCCTACTCCGACTGAAAATGCTTTGGCGATCTCTTTGTAGCCACGGCTTGGTCCCGCTACATTGCCAACCAATTGGACACCGTCAGAAGTGAATTCGCGTGCCAGTGCATCAAAGTTTGAGGTGCGCATCCCATTTGTGTATCGCATGATGCTGCGTTCAAGTAGTGGAACAACGGGGTCATCTTTGGCGGTCAAAGCCTCAGGTACGGGCAAGCGACTTCCTGATTTTTCTGCACTGACTTCCTCGTTGGTGATTTCGGAGTGCGCCGATTCCATCAGCAATTTGCATTGTCCATCAACCACTTGCAGCACATTTCCCCATTTGCCAGCGCGGACGGTATTTCCCTCGGCATCAATGATTTGCCACGTGCCATCTGCCAGTATTACGTTTTCGCTGATGTAACGGGCGTTGGCGACAACGGCATCAAGGCTGCCTGCGTCGGAGTCATCTTCATCAGCAAAACGTTCTTCGAATGACTCAGCGATTGCTTCTCGGCCTTCCAGTGGCAGTTGGTAAAGGCTGATCACTCGAGCGCTGTTTTCCATGAATTCATTTGCTAATCCTGAAACGTTTCGGGTGTTGAAATTCCTCAAGAAACGCCGGACGCTGGCGGAGGCAAGTCTCTCTGCATCGGTCGATTTCGAGAGTCGAATCATGCGGTTGTTCAGTTCCATGGCACTACCGTCTGCCGACTTGAGAGTTGCTTCTGTAGTGAGTAGTTTTCCGTTCTCACTGAACTTCCATGTTCCATTTCCGGTAATGGTGTCACCTGTCGGGAAACTGGCATTAGCCAAACTCCACTTCCAATTGTTTTTGTTCTTTTTTGCCTTGGCAATGATCAGTTCCCAGTGCCCACCGTCGGGTGCGGTGTGGAAGCTTCGAATTTGATTGGTGCCGGGGGTCACCGATACTAAACCACGGGTTCCGTCTGACCCGAATTGGACATCCCATTGCAGCACAGTGCCTGCTGGATTGGGCGTGATCGTTGCATAGGCAACTACCAGATCCCCTTTTGTCTGGCCGTGCTCCGAGTCATCTCGAATGGCTGTGTTCTCCAGCCTCCATGACCCTTGCAGCAACTCAATCAATTCAGCAAAGTCCTGAGCGGCAGATCTTTTTTCCGCAGATTTCTTGTCCTCTGCGTTTGCCATGTTTGGCATGCAGCAAAGTGACAACGCCGTAATTACGGCGATGATTGGCATGTGGGTAGAGATGAGGGTGTGGCGGTCAACTTTCTTTAACGCAAAGCTCATGCTGCATTCCTGTCGGCTGGATGTTATGAATCGCCTCCCCAATTTCATTGCGTGGGAGGCCGTCTAGTATCCAGTAGTGCGAGGAATAGACTGGTTTTGCCGGGTGAAAGAGAGTGTTTCACGATGGTTTTGGCAAATTTTTACGTTCACGCGTGCATGTGTTTCTCCGCCAGCCCGGACAGTCTCGCCGGTCAGCACGGCAGGTGTGAATGGGAAATGCTTAAGCGGTGCTACCGGGGTGCCGGCCGAGGCATGCAGCTTCGCGATGTTGAGAAATGTTGCCAGCAGATGCATGAATCTCAGTTGGGCCGGCCGCCTCCTAACGTCTTCCCAAAACTCTCGATTTCTTGCATGTCCAAAAAGCCGTCCCCGTTGCTGTCCGCACGATCAAGGATTCGCTGCATTCGGATTGGGATCTCGTCTCGCATGACTTTGCCATCTCCGTTGGAATCGAGACTTCGGAGTCGCGCGAGTGCTGCGGTGGGACCATTCGGCCCACCGGCAATGGGGTTGCCTATCGCTTGCGATTGCTGTTCGTTGCGTCCCATTTCAGACTCCGAAATTTTTCCGTCCTTGTTCTTGTCGAGTGATTTGAGTGTGATTTTCGCGTTCTGTATTTCTTCCGCTGAAATTTCACCATCACGATCTGGATCAAGGGCCAACATCAGGGGATGTGAAGAAAGAGATTTGGTGAGCCCGGGCATGGCTGATTGTGTCGGACTTATCACGGCTTTGAGTTTTTTCAAGTCATCAAGTTTGATGCGCCACATGCCCTGTCGGTTGATTGCAGCATACAGGTATTGATTGTCCGTCGTCATTGCCCAAACACCAATCCCACCACGAGGTAAGTTGGCACTGACATCTTTCCAGTGCTCGCCCTTGTCAATGCTGATGTACACGGAACCACTACCGCGGAAGGCGCCCAGAGCTACCAGCTCTTTACCAGCAGCAAATGACCGAGCGTTCGCTGTTCCAACCGTGGCGGTCCATGACGCGCCCTTGTCTGTGCTTCGGAAAGTGCCGTACGGGGTGCCGGCAAAGAGGACACCCTCGTGGGCAATCAAGGCTCGTGAGCGTGAACCGGGTGGCATGCCCGTGTTAGACGCGGACCAAGAGTTACCACCGTCGGATGAGCAATAGACGCCATCACCATCGGTTGAGGCAAAGATCAGGCCGTCGAGGGTTGCCAAGGCACGTACATCAGGATTATTCAATCCTGAGCTGCAATCACTCCAGCTTTTTCCTTGACTGTCTGTTTTGAAAATACCCGATGGTGTTCCACAAAAGATGGTGCTTTTGTGAGAGGTCAGCGCGTTTGAACTCTTCTTTCCTGTTTGTGGTATGACAGGTAAGCCGCTGGATCGCTTTTCCCAAAACTTGCCATCATCTTCTGAGAAGTAAACGCCATCGGCGCTGGCAGCGATCAGCAGGCCATTGGTGCTGTGCAGAGATTCATTGGTGCTGTGCAGAGAACGGAACAGCTGGTCAAAGCGTGTCGATCCGATGCCGTTGCTGCGTGCCTCGATGCTATCACCGTGATTGTCGGACCACAGGATTCCTGTGGCATTGGTTTGAGAGTTGGGCAACCCGCCCGTGCCAATCACTAAACCTTGGTCGCCATGGGTGGTGAGAGCAAAAACCTCAGGATGATTACCTGGTAGAAGTACGTGTTCCCATTGGCCAGATGCTTCCGCCAGAGCGATGATCAAGAAAACGGGAATCAACGTTGTTCGATGTAGGTTCATTTTGTCTGCGACGGATGGAAGGCGATTAGATTAGTAGGCGGTGCTGGTGGCAGTAACGTTGTGATTTTAACGCCACGACATTGACTCCGTTCCGGTGTTTCAGCTCCATTCCCACCTTTCTCGTCTACGGCCGGATTTCTAGCAGGCAAGTCCGAAGGGAAACCATGCACTTTGTTCCCGTGGGGCTTTGCTGTTGCTCGGTCGATCCCGCTGTCGTGAAAATCAGCATTTTTATCACGGGTCATAGGCCGGTTTCATGTGTTTTCCTGAACCCAGTGAAATGGAGATTCGGTTTGCAGTCACAAGCAGCTTCCCGCTGTTGAGGTCTCTATCTCCCTGACCGTTCTGCTCTGGCATTAGCCAAAAAACTGTAATTTTTCTGACACGTTGATTTTTTCTGTCGGGTGGGATGAAGGTTCTACGTCTTGTCTGAAAGTGGTCATCGGTAGGAATGCGCCAAAGCCGTTTAACGCTTTGTCTCGTGTCGCATTCACACCCTTTCAGATGCAACAAAACGAGGATAGAGAAAGATGAAAATCATCAAAGATGCGCTGTTGGCAGCTATGTTCGTGGGTGGTCTGCTTGCATGTTCAGATGGATTTACTGCTCCCCCCAGCTCGGAGCCTGCACCCAATTCAAGAATCCTTGATGAGTTTAGGGAATTTGAAAATCACTACACCATCCATTACGACGTCTATGCGGCCATGCCCCGTTATGGATGGCAAGTGGTTTGGGTGTATCGGGATGGAACGACGGTGGATTCATATACTTTCCTGACTTTTGATTCTGCAAATAGGCATTTGTTGCGCATTCTCTTTGGCAGTTACGAGCCAGAGGGTGTTGTGGAGGGCGACATTCGGAAAGTCGAGTTGGAGCCGAGGTTTGAGTTTGTGGGTCGAGTGGACAACTGTGTGGAAGCTGATCGCTTGGCTCGATTTTTAGAGCGTGGCGGTTATTACACCGATGTTCGGATTGTGTCGGAATGGGCGGGCGCACGCCGCTAGTGATGAGCTTGCGGTATTTTGGCAAATACCGCGGAAGTCGGGGAATGGGGATGGTGCAAGCTGGCAAAGTGGGAAGCGAGTTTTGATTTTGATCTGGTTGGATCAGGCTAGGATCTCGGTCACCACCCGTGCCGGCTCAACACCCGTCAGTTTTTGGTCCAAGCCTTGAAATGGAAAGTTCAGCTTTTCGTGATCGATTCCCAGTTGGTGCAGCAGGGTGGCGTGCAAATCCCTGACAGCGACAGGGTTCTCGGCCACGTTGTAGCTGAAATCATCAGTTTCACCGTAAGACATGCCACCTTTGATTCCACCTCCAGCAAGCCAACCTGAGAAGCATCGTGGATGATGATCACGACCATAATCATCTCGTGCAAGTTTTCCCTGCCCGTAAACGGTGCGGCCAAATTCGCCTGCGAAGACGATCAGCGTATCGTCCAGCAAACCACGTTGCTCGAGGTCTGCGATGAGTGCAGAGCAAGCTTGGTCGACATCGAATGCCTGGCCTCGAAGTTGCTTGGGAAGGATTGAGTGATGGTCCCAGCCACGATGGAACAGCTGAATGAACCGCACACCACGTTCAACCATTCGCCGCGCCTGCAGGCAGTTTCTTGCAAACGATCCGTTTTTGTGCACTTCCGGTCCATAGCTGTCCAGCACCTCCTTGGATTCCTGTGACAAGTCGGTCAGCTCGGGAACCGAAGATTGCATGCGGAACGCCATCTCCTGCTGGGAAATAGTGGTTTCAATTTCACTGTCACCGATTTCACCCAAGTGTTTGCGGTTGAGTGCGCCGGTGGCATCCAACATGCGTCGGCGAATATCTGAGTCAACTCCCTTGGGATTGGACAAAAATAAAACGGGATCGCCATTGGTTTGAAAAGCGACTCCCTGATGTTTGGATGGAAGAAATCCACTTCCCCAAAGTCGGCTGTAAAGTCCCTGCACATTTCTTGTGCCGCCGGTCCAAAACGCAGAAGTTAAAACGATAAACTCTGGCAGATCCTTGTTGATGGCCCCTAGGCCATAACTCAGCCACGCACCCATGCTCGCTTTACCAGGCTGTTCGGAACCTGTGCAGACAAATGTTTTAGCGGGGTCATGGTTAATGGCATTGGTGTTCAGTGACTTCAAGATGCACAGACGGTCAGCCTGTTTGGAAAGATGCGGTAATAGTTCGCTCATCCAAAGACCGCTCTCTCCTGCCTGATTGAACTTGAATATCGAAGGAACAACCAACTGTTCCTTGCCTCGCGTCATTGCTGTGACACGCTGTCCCTGGCTGATGCTTTCGGGAAGTGGTTTTTTGAATTGCTTGTCCAAATCAGGTTTGTAATCAAACAGATCAACTTGGCTGGGAGCACCAGCCATGAATAAGAAAATGACATGCTTTGCCGCAGGCTTGGGATTCGTCTGCGCAATCGAGTTTTGTGGCAGCAGCGAGCCGAGTGCTGTCACCCCAAGTCCCATGCCGGAAGTCTTCAGGAATTGCCGGCGGGCTTGTGAAAGAGGGCTGTTTTGATCCATCACTGTTGTTCTCAACGTAAAGTTTGGCTGCGTCGAACCAATCACGAGCGTGTTTTCGTGATGTCCAAGTTGTAAATGGTATTGATGATCATTGCCCATGCAGCGATCGCGTGGGGTGAATGTTTGCCGTCCGGCGTTGTTTCTGTGAACGACTCGGTTAGTGCAGGTCGCTCTTGATAAAATGTCTCGAAGTCGTCGAATGCTTTCTGTAAAATTTCCTGTTCACGTTTGTCTGGGGTTTTGCCAGTAATGGTCTCATAAACGGCAGACAGGCGACCCTCGTCTTCCCAACTGAGCGCTTGTATTGCGAGCTGCTTGGCTGCTTTCATGTACTGCTGTTCGTTCATCAACAAGAGGGCCTGCAGCGGCGTGTTGGTGCGTTCGCGTCTTGCTGTGCAGTCCTCTCGCGTTGGAGCATTCAGAATGGTCATCTGGGGAGGGGGTAGGCCACGTTTCCAGAAAGTGTAAACGCTTCTCCGTACAACCTGATCACCCGAGTCGGGCACGTAGCGGCTTGGATAGGAACTCGGGAGTGAGACAGACTTCCAAAGCCCTTCGGGCTGAGGAGGTTTGACACTCTTGCCACCCATTTTTTCGCTCAGCACGCCGCTGGTGGCAAGAATCTGGTCGCGAATCACCTCAGCATCCAAGCGATACCTCGAGCCTCGGGCCAGCAGCCGATTTTCTGGATCTGTCCGGTACTGCTCTGGTCTTGCCTGTGAACGCTGGCGATAGGTTTCGGACATGACCATTTCTTTCATCAGGGCCTTCACATCCCAGTCAGAATGCACAAATTGTGCAGCCAGATAGTTGAGTAGGTCAGGATGGCTTGGCCACTCACCTTGAGCACCAATGTCCTCGGCAGTTTTCACAATGCCAACACCGAACAGTTGCTGCCAAAAACGATTGACGGCAACGCGCGCTGTCAGGGGATGCTCGTCGGACACGAACCAATTCGCGAGATCCATTCTACTTTTTGGGCGACCAGAGACTTCAGGCATCGGTGGCAGGAAAGCAGGGGTGCCCCGTTCGACCTGCTCCCCAAGATCGTCGTAGGCACCTCGGATCATCATGTGTGCAGGCCGAATATCTGACCGCTCTTTCATGATCATTGCCGCGGGAATCAGCATTTCAAGCTTGCTCAATTCCCCTCGAAGTTCGTTACGCTTGGTTTCAAGTTGTTTGATTTCTTGTTGGTGCTCAGCAGTTTTCTTCTCAACAGTCTTCTTCTCAGCAGTCTTCTCTTCCACTGAACTGTTGTCAGCACTACTTGCTTCGGCCGCATCTGCCTTTCTCAGTTTTCCCACCGCTGACTTCAGTTCTGCAATCTGTTTCTCCAACGCAGCATTTTGATTTTGCAACTGCATCCGAGAGCTTTGCTGTTCAGGACTGGGTAATTCGATGTACGGTTTCTGCAGTCCGCGTTTGAAGTCGTTCCCGGATCGGCCACCTGTTTCAGGAGTCGCATCGATATTATTGAAGAATGCGTACAGTTGATAAAATTCGCGTGAGGAAATGGGATCATATTTGTGGTCGTGACAGACCGCGCATCCAACCGTCAGGCCCATGAAAGCTGTGCCAACCGATGTCACTCGATCGATTACGTTTCTTGCATGACTTTCTTCAGGCAGCATCGTGCCACGGTCGATGATCATGTGCAGTCGGTTGAAGCCGGATGCAGTCAACTGGTCATTCGATGGGGTGTCGTAAAGATCACCTGCAAGCTGGTATCGGACAAAGTCGTCGTACGCCAAGTTCTGGTTGAATGACCGAATCACCCAGTCACGGTAGGGTGAAAGGTCACGATAGTGATCGTGGTGAATGCCATTGGTGTCAGCAAAGCGAACGAGATCCAGCCAGTGTCGCCCCATGTGCTCGCCGAACGTGGGCGATTTCAATAAATGATCAACTGCTTTCTCGTACGAGTTTGCCGATTGGTCAGCCAGGAATTCGGAAATGTCACTTCGGCTTGGTGGCAGTCCCGTCAAATCCAACGAAAGACGACGCAGCAGTGTCCTTCGGTCACCAGCGGGTTGGGGCGAAATCCCGTGTTCGTCAAGTTTTCGCTTCACAAACCGGTCGATGGGGCCTGTTCCCCACGTACTGTCGGCCGCAGGCGGAAAAGATGGAGGTTCCAAGGATGTGAATGCCCAGAATGTTTCATAGTTGCCCCCTTCCTCGATCCATGCTTTAAATAATTTTTGTTCCTCTGGGCTGATGGGCTTTTTGTGCGCGTCGGGTGGTGGCATCACCACATCTGGGTCAGTTGATGTGATTCGTTTGTAGAGTTCACTACCGGCAACATCATTTGGGGTGAGTGCATTGAGGGCACCCTCGTCACCGTCACGTCGGTCAAGTCTCAATCCTGCTTTGCGGTCTTGTTCGTCCGGCCCATGGCAATGAAAGCAGCGATCCGACAAAAGGGGACGGATATCTCGATTGAAACTGACCGTCGTCTTCTGGGCAAAGCCTGGCTTGGCCATGCAAGCATGGGTCACCAAAATCAGAAACACACAGGGCAGAATCGCCTGGGTGTGCGGCAGAATACTCACCAGTTTGCATCGGTGATTTTCGAATCGGGTTGTCATGGAATCGCATCTAAGGAAATCGGAATGTGCTCTTCCCAGTCTAACCCGTAATCGAGCGAGAGGTGAGTTAGGTGGTGAGATGGTGAGGTGGTGAATATCAGGTTTCGCATGCGCATTTTTACATTACAGAATGAAAGACAATCCAAAGTTGCTTTCGTTTCATGCAAAGAAAGCAAAAAGTGATGCACGCGATGAAAATCAGTTACCTGCAGTCGGGAACTTCTTCGTGCATTGTTTGTAGGAGGTGACGAATTGCCGCAGTGGTCGGCGAAGAATCGACAATTGGGATTGTGCTCAGGATTGAATTGCGGTTTCACGAAAGCAGGGAAATGTGCATCTTGGTCAGTCAAAGACGGCTGGCGAAAGCGGGGCAAGTCAGCCTGCGTCAGGCACGCAGCATCCCCTCTGTTTTGGAATGTGGATTCTGGACGCGTAACGTTTGAAAATTTGACGTTCAGATCAGGTACCGGGTGCCTTCCACTCAAGTTCGTGGGGCATCACCTGTTGCTGGATCGAAAGGGTGGCGGCCAAGCCGGCGGCTTCACCCATCGGGACGGCGTTGCCGGTGACGCGATAGCTGGAATGAGCGATGAAATCTCCGCTGATGCATCGTCCTGCCATCAACAGGCCCTCAACATCAGCAGCCACCAATGCAGGGTAGGGAATGTCGTAGGGCTTCATGCCACCTGTCTTGAAATCGCGATTGATTTCTTTATTGCCAGAATTGTTCAGGGCATGCACATCAATGGGGAAGGTTGCTTTGCAGACGGCCTGTGTGTGGTTCAACCCACTGGCAAGGTCGGAAGCTGTCAGGGTGTAGCGGCCGCGTACGCGACGACCTTCACGAATACCAATTTGTTCGGCCGTTGCGACCACGGCGAGGTTTTTCCAAGGTCCACCGACCCTTCGTAGTCCCTGAACAATCTCATGGATTTCGCGTCTCGCTCGGAGCGTGGCTGCCGTGATTGCGTCTGCATCAAAGGCACTTACACCGTACTCGTGATTGGTCATTAACGAAAACACATTGCTGTGCAGGTGTCTCAGTGTCGGTGCTCGGTAGGAGGGGGTGATTCCATGTTTTTCCATTAGTTCGAGCAAGCGTCGTTTTGCGGATGATCCGGTTTCTCGAATCCACGGTCGTACCTGATTCGGATCTAGACCCGTTAGCAGTGCGAGCATCGACATAGGCTGGCAGGTGCATTCTGAGCCAGTTCCCACATCGAATTGGCAGCCAGCATGGGCAGCCAGGTCGCCATCACCACTGCAGTCGATGAAGCGTTGCGCTAGCCAAGCTTCCCGACCTGATTTTGATTCGGTCAAGACTGCGACCAAGCGTTGGTTGTCATTCAGAACGGCGCCAACGACCCTCGTATGAAGTCTGATTTTCACACCAGCCTCGATGCACACTTCCTCCAGCACGAGTTTTGCGATCTCAGGATCATAGACCGTGCCGTTGGATTCCACGGCAACCTTGCTGCCGCGTTCAGTGAATTTCTTCAGTAGTTCCGTCATGATCCCGCGTTTGTTGCCTGCGTCGAGGATCTTGGTAAGCAATCCTACTGTCCACACACCGCCCAAGCATCCTGCGACTTCGATGAGTTGTACGGAAGCTCCTGCCCGTGCTGCAGATAATGCTGCAGCAATTCCAGCAGGACCGGCGCCACAAATCAGGACATCCGACTTACTCGCCACTGGGATGGTGCGTTCTGACTCGAAGATTGCTTTTTCGTCGTTGGATAGTTCTCCTGCTGTTCGTAGCACGTCCCCTATCCCCGGGGTGACTCGTTTCACTTGCTCCCTCGCACCTGCGACTTTTGTGTCAGGTGAGGTCAAGGCCGATGACACAACCAGTCCACCCGCTGTGACCTGCAAAAATCTACGACGAGTTGAATCTCTATTCATGATCAGTGGTGGAGTAGGTGGAGATTGTTGGCGGGTGACTGGAAGCGGGTGACCGGGTTTTGTGGTCTGCAACCTCACCGTTTTCGAATGGGCGTAATCATTCCCATCAATAGGCTCCGATTGCTTCAGTATAAACAGCATACAGGCTTTGGCTGGCTGCCATGAATAAACGGTTTCGTTTTGCGCCGCCGAAGCACAGGTTGGCGCAGACTTCTGGCAGGATGATTTGTCCTATTCTGTCACCGTTGGGTGCAAACACATGGACTCCGTCGTAGCCTTCTCCCACCCACCCCGCGGTTGACCAAATGTTGCCGTGGATGTCTGCACGTATGCCGTCTGCTTTCCCTGCCTTTTCGAAGCCATCCATTTTCATTGATGTGAATTGGCGACCATTTTTCAGACGCTCGCCGTCCACATCCCAGACTCGAATGGAGTGGGCGCCATCACCGGTGTCTGCAATGTACAGTTTGCTCAGGTCAGGTGAAAAACAAAGTCCATTGGGAGTGCCTATTTCGTCGGTGACCTTGGTGATCTTTCCAGTCTGTGTATCCACGCGGTACACGGATTCGGGCAATTCAGCTTGCGAGGGTGTTCCTGTGTAGTTTTTGCGAATGCCATAACCTGGATCTGTGAACCAGATGGATTTGTCATCACGGTGGACCACGATATCGTTTGGTGAATTCAGGCGTTTACCGTCATAGCTATCTGCAATGACTTGTGTCGATCCATCGTGCTCATGGCGGATCACTTGTCGAGGACCATGTTGACAGGTCAGTAATCGACCTTCGTAGTCGAAGGTGTTTCCGTTTGCATTTCCACTCGGTTTTTTGAAAACCGTGACGCGGTCATCATCTTCGACCCAGCGGTGAAGTGAATCTGCAGGAACGTCACTGAAAACGAGATAACGCCCAACGGCATTCCATGCGCATCCCTCGTGCCATAGCGCTCTGGGGTTAAAGTACAGTCGTTGAACGGACGTGTTGCCTAGTTTGTATTTGGTGAATCGTTCATCCAAACTCACAACACGCGGGTCGGGATAACGTACCGTTCCCGGCCATGTGGTGGTTCCGTCATCCATTGCTTGGGCGTCTTGGGGACCTGTGATGGACCCGGCAACGCAGGTCGCGGCGATTCCTGCCAGTAAGGAACGACGCGGCAAGGAAGGCTGACTCATAGGAATTTCCTGTTGCTTGAATGCGATTTTTTGACTGTAGACGCTTGGTTTTGACGTCGGTGTTGTGGGTTTGTCCGGTCCACCGCGTGAGGGATGTTGCCGTGTCAGTGGCTCTCTAGCAGTTTGATCATTGCCTCACCCATGGCTATTCCAACATCCATGTATGTTTGGGCATTGCCGTTGTAATGACTATTTGATGCTCCGCCCTGACTCAATGGGTGGGTGTATACAGTGGCGGTATTTCCTTTGAAATCAGGGTGCTTGCCAGTGTCGCCATCGACAGCGAGTTGCGCTTCGAGGATCATTTTTTCCGCGCCCTCAGCATTGTCTTTTTCTGTTTGTCCGAGCGTTGCGCAGACAAACTTTGCTTGCGGGGCCTTGAATTCCTTACGTAGGTTTTGAATCAACCGTACAAGGTTTTGTTCGTAGCGTGCGGCATGTTCTGCGTTATACCGATCTTTGTCTCCCTGCCACCAGCCAAAGCCTACGATCTCGTAGCCGCGTCCTTTCCACTGGGGGAACTGCTGATCAAAATTGTCGAGCACTTCATGGGCAGCTTGAAAGCAGTCGTCATACTGTTTGCCCGCATACCAATTGATCGGTTCCGGCTTCGTTCCTTTTTCCCATGAGGCGGGTGAGTCTTTGTAGCCCGCAAAGACTTTTCCCCCTGCTTCGTATTGTTCGCTGCCGGGTGGCAAAAAGTCCCACCCAAGTGAACGATTGCCCTGGGATGTTTTCAGAATCAGAACTGGCTCGTCGATTGCATCTCCGAGGACCTTGCCGAATCCCAGTTCAGGGCCGATTCTTCCTGATTTGACTCCCAGCCAATGACTGCCGGTCGCGGTCACCACGCCACGATACCAGACGTCGTCCCGCTCGGTCCATTGTCCCTTGTCATTCATCAGGTACGGGTACTTGGCTTCATGTTTGACGAGTGTCGCCAACGTGCCTTGAATGTCTTGACGGTCTATCCATCCCAACCCGTTGGCGTCCCCCGTGAGGTACGTGATCTTGAATGGAACTTTCTTTCCACCTGTTAATTTGATATCTGTGCGAATCGGCTCTTGGCCGGGCTCCATCCGGTGTACTTCCTTTCCGTCAACTTCCATGACGTTGTGCATGGAGCCACCGTAACCGGGGCGAAATTGGTAGATGCCAGAGTCCTCGACTTGAACAAACCCTCGCGTCACCTGAGTGCCGCCCCCAGGGTATGAGGTTGGTTTGCTGCCACCGAAATTTTCCAATGCAAGGCTGGTGATCGGTTTCAACGCATCATAATTAGCGTCTGGTTGATACTCACCTTCGTAAACAGAGACCACGGGACTGATGAACTCAGAACCCCAGCGACTGCTTCCGCCGGTCACCTTCCCTGCACCCACCATGTTGGACTGACCTGAAAGGATGAACACCTTCACCTTCTTTTTTGTCGTCTTTGCTTCCCCGTTGTCTGCATGCGTGACATTCAGAGCACCCATCCAAAAGACAGAAAACAGGCTCAGAATGACAGTGATAGTGAATCTCATTTCGATAGCTCGTGTCGCGGTAGATAGGTGATCGTGAGGTTGACTTGACGACTTGCTGGTGATCCAGGTGAACGCACATTCTTGCCAATAACTTACCTTCGAATCACGTTGAAAACCAGCTTTCTGCCAATGCTGGTGTCAGTGGATGAATTGCTAATCGTGATCTTCGCGGAAAGCTCAGGTTGATAGCAGGCTTGATGTCGTTGCAAACGCATTGGCCTTCGTTTTGAAAGGAATTTGACATCCATGCAATTAGATGAAATTGGCGGTGCGGTCGAATTGGTATCCAAGCACGGTATGCTTTGAAACGAGATGCTTTCTGATCGGATTATGCAGCCTTAGCAGTTGTTTTTGGTCCCATCTTGCGACGCTGTTCTTGTAAGTGTTGATTGCCCGTGCGACACTGGAATCTCCTTTCGATTTGCTCTCTGGTTTTTTGGAATGCTGCGTCGCATCATCTACACGAGTATCGCTACTATTGCTCTCGATCAACGTGCGCTGCTTGACTTGCTGCATGCGGCACGAGGATTCAGTAAGATCGATGCGGTCACTGGGCTTTTAGTTCATGATCGCGGTCAGTTTTTGCAAGTCATCGAGGGACCCGCTAACGCAATTGATAATCTTGTGCAAAGGTTAAGGCGTGATCGACGACACTCGCAGTTCGAGATCCATGAGGACGTACTGACAGACACACGTCTATTTCCTGACTGGGCGATGGGGTTGGGCGAACTTACTGATCCCACGCTTGCTTGCCTACCTGGTTTTCTTGGCGAGTCGGACGAACAAGTTCGTCTGTTTGAACTGGCGGAACGTCTGACAGAATTGGCTCCCGCACTGAACCAAGCGTTTGCAAGAGCCAACTGAACGCAAATCTTTAAGACCTTGCGGGCCGCGGGCCTGGCCTTGGCGTTCGCCTGAAATGTGTTTCCATGATCTCAGTTTAGCGGCGTTACCGCCAATTTTCTCGAGTTCTTGCTAGCCAACCTCGATGGTTGGCTACCTCACTTTTTTGACCATGTGTCTCGATCGTCGAGAACTGTTGTTACTTCATCACCGTTGAGCCACGCGAGTGCAGCAGGGGCTTCCGTCAGGTATGCATCCCAGAACGCGGTGCTGATAGCCTTGACAGTCTCCTGTTGCTGCTTTGATTTTTTCGAAGCGGGTAGCCTGTCGCTGCGTCCTCCGAATTTGAAGTGTGTGCCCTCATTAAGTACCAGTTCGAAGGAGTGTCCATCCGAGGGTAGCGCTTTGAAAACTTCGCGACGCGATTTTGCATCGACGCGCCGGTTAACCGGGCTGTTGTCATCCGTGCCAGTCATTAGCAGCCATGGCTTTTTGACTGAGGCGAATGCTGAGGAGGCACCGGCAAGCGGTGTAATGCTTGGACTCATTGTGATCGCTGCCTTGATTCTCGAGTCTTTTTGAGTTTGCTCTTTTAGCCTGTGTTCTTGACCGCTTACCGCTTGGGTTGTGATTGCTCCAAACGAATGGCCACTCATTCCCAGTCGGTCCAAATCAAGTTTGCCATCGAATTGGCCCCGCGTGAGAGTCAGTTTCTCAAGTTCATCAATCGTCGCACGAACATCATTTTTTCGGTCGTTGGCATTTTCTCCGCTGTTTGCATTTTTTATTACATCGCGGTCACTGCCGGCGTGTTGCATGACCACTACGCAGTAACCTCGTCATGACCAGTGTTTTCCGAGGAAAGTACTGGCTTCCCGTGATCCACCCAGTCCGTGACTGAATCAAAGGACTGGGTTGGGACCGTACGTTGATTTCCCCTGAAAGATTTTGTTTACCGCAAGACGATCGCTATTCGTTGGGTGCCAACGTCCCGGACAGCAGAACAGTGTCTCGGTGCCGGATCACGACGGTGCCACCAATGATGAAATGCTGCGGGCAATTTTGGCGGCTGAGTTTGATGGGCTGTGTGTGTTGATTGAGGGGGCTGGTGAGTTCACAGACGTGATGATCAGAAATGTATATTAAAAATTTCTCGCCGGCAGGCAAGTGGAATCCATCACCTTCAAGTTCCAACTCGGTCTCGCCCTTGGAGGTGAGTGTGTAAATGAGTTCAGCAGTTGCTGGGGACGCCGATGGGCTTTCAGGGCAACTGAGGTTGGCACGAAGGTGTTCGGTAACCATGTTCTGCGTGAGGGACTCGATAATGCCGGTTGCGTTTTCTGGAAGTTGGTCAGTCTTGCTTTCTAAAAGCGCTGGCTGTGGAGGCGGCTCAGACGGAAGCGTAAACTTCTGTTGAAGTTTCTGGATTTCGCGGTCAACGACCTCGGACGGGATTCGAAGTTGCTTCGCCAAATGTTCTAAAGCGGATCGTTCACGGGCATCCGTTCTGGTATCTGAAATTGCGGTCCGCATTGCCAGGTGAAAAAGAAGATTGCGTGCCCCGCGTGATGTGGGGGTCTTGATTTTGAGACGTCGACGCCGAGCTTTGCGTGCCATCTTGCGTAGTTCATGAACATCAACTTCCATCTCATTTGCAATCGCCTCAACAAAATCAACCTCCTGTCGGCGAATTGACTTGTCTGAAAATGCCAAGTGACAACAGTACGCAACGATCGCACGTCGCTCATTGTTCGTGCAGCGCGCGCTGTAATCAAGGATGGTGGAAGTCAGAAGTGGATGAGGTCGTGACATGCCGCTTTAAAGTAATGATTGCTGAGCTTGATAAGTTCTAGGCTCGTGGACCCCATCATTGTAACGCAGGGATCATGACGCCAAGAGCGGGGCACAGTGCGTTCGTGGGTTGGTGAGGATGATCTGAAACCTGGTGTATTGCTTTTTTCTTGAGGTTGAAATGCGTTCTTTGGTAGCTAGCTGCCAACGCGGTCTGGTTCTTGGTCTGTTTTGATGCGACGAGAGCAGCATCGTTGGACAGACGATGCATGATGGGTTATGGATGCCACGTCTAAGAACCTTCACATGATGATGGTGTTGGGGGCGCAGGCAGTCGCTGCCGCGTCTCCTGTCTTGGCTGGCAGTTTTGTTTCCTGTCTGGCTTTGCTGGGCGGGGATGTGACGCTTCGAAAAGATGCCAGCAGGGCAGTTCGCGTGAGCAGTCTGGTTTTGCTGTCCGTGAGAGCGATTCAGACGCAATAATTCCATCTTTACGTCATTGCCAGCAATTTGGTATTCCTGCAGTCGTTGTTGACTTGATTACGCTTTGGAGGCCCGTGCGATGTCGACGGTTCAAGAATCCCGAACTCACTTCATTGAACAGCGACAGGCTCCTCGAAATCTTGCGTCTCAGGATTCTCCGCTCTTCGCTGCTGCGATGTGTATGCGTTTTCCTGCCTGTAAAGTACAGCATATCA
>Ga0315331_10000835_pt1 | contig 22271 bp, 22 predicted proteins | sample M160m34915metaG_FD_203456 | JGI IMG/M metagenome (GOLD analysis project Ga0315331, IMG submission 203456) | Ammonia-oxidizing marine archaeal communities from Monterey Bay, California, United States - M1 60m 34915 | ecosystem: Environmental > Aquatic > Marine > Intertidal zone | place: USA...
AAGTTGTTCCCATAGGGCTTGTAGGAATAGTTTAAAGTCGTCTTGTAGGGCGGTTAAGACATCAGTCATAACGGTTCAAATAGTTCGTTTAAATTCTTTTTAATTAACACATCTAACTGTGCTATCTCTTCATCTGTAAATGGTTCATGTTTCACCACCTTCGCAGGTCCAAAGGAACTGGGTGGTGCAGCCTTACGAGAGAAACTGAAGTTCTCCCCGGCTGCTGTCATTGCTTGGGTTGAGATTGTCATTGTATTTTAATAGCTTTGTGTGCTTCTACAGCCTGTTCTTTTATTAGCCAGCTGTTTATTTTCTGTACTTCTTCACGTAAGTCATAGAAGGCATCAACACGTTCATTCATGCTCATAGCACTGAATCGTTTTGGATCCATTACTCTCGGATCCCAACCTGTTTTTAATAGTTTAGCATGTACTTGGTCATGTATTGGACCGGATAATTGTTGTAGGTTTTGTATAGTTGAACCTATACCACCAAATACATCATGGGCTAATGATAATAATATCTCTCTGTTAGTACCTTCTGTACCAGTAAGGATTAAGTCTATAACTCTCTGAGGTCTCATATGATGTACTTTTTTACCAGGAGCCTTTAAGGTACCGGCCTTAAAAGCATTAAAAAAGTCACCAGTCTGTTCAGCTTCTGCCTTAAGACGTCTATCTCCTCTTGATTTACGTTTATTAAGATCAATTCTAGTAATACCTTGTCTATGATGATTATGTATAGTCCATCTTCTACCGGCTTCAGCATCTTCAAATATACCTATCTGTTTTCTTATAGCATCTACAGGCGTACCTTCAGCATGTAGTTTTTTAGCAGCACTATACCATTCATCTGAGGTTTTAAATGCTACACTTCCTACTTTCTTAGCTTTATTAAGAGCACTAGCAACATCACCTAGATTATCACCAAGTCCCAAGGCTCCCATTATACCTGTTAGAGGTATCATTGGTGTCGCTAACTCAGCAATACTTTCCATAGCTGTATTACCGATAAATGGATGTACACCTGCTTTTCTAGATAACCAAGATTGACCTTCTCCTATTTTACCTAAACCCCAGCCTAGATTTCTAGCTCCACCTTCAATTAACTCTTTTGTTGCCGATCTTTCTGGTATAAGGTTATATGTACTCTGTGCTGCTGACATAACAGGTTCTATTACTGGTGAAGCGGCTTCTAATACTTTATTTATGCCAAGTTGAGCACGACGTGACTGCCATCCTCCACTCAGCATATAATCCTGGTCACCACCATATCCTTCTGTTTGTAGCTTATTAAAAGTAGGTTCAGATTGCCAAGCTAAATCAGGACCAGCCCATTTAACTGGTTCACCATTAAGTACAGCCTCTGATCCAATTGGTCTAGTAGTTTCCGATTCTTGTTGTCGTAGTTGGCCTAGTTGACCGTCTTTTCCTCCCCATGCCATAATTACTTCCTAATCTTAAGTCTACTAGCCCTGTTCTTAGCACGGCTTTGGGGACGACCCTTAGAGGTACTGCCTTTATAATGAGCAGCATCACGTGGGTCTCCTTTCTTTAATTTTAGTTTACGACGTAGTTTATTGGCCCTAACCCGTAGTTTAAGACCCTTTTTCGTCTTATTGTAGGCTTTCTGTTGAGCCTTACGGTTTCCGTTTGCGTATCGTGCTGTCATGTTAAATAAAGTCCAAATTCCTTTTCCTTATCTATAGTTAGTGCTGAAGATAGTGATGACTCTTTAGGGTTTATTGTCATCATTGAAGCCGAAGGCATTTGTTGGTTTTTTGGATTATAACTATTAGCGATATTTTTACGTCGTGTTTCCCAAGGTTTTTGCCCAGGATCCCTATGTTCACGTTTTGGTTTTGGTTGTGGTTTCTTTCCTTTAGGTATATATTCATTCCATGGGTGATCTGGATGACCAGGTTTAATTTCTTTAGTGTCAGTTTTCTGTCCACCACTACCTTGATTAGCAAAAGAACCACCTATTGTTGCTAAGCCACCTATTATTTTAAGTGCCTTATTACCAGTCTTATTACCCAAGTCTGCTATTACTGGTGCGGCTATTTTCAAAATGTCGAGAAAATTCCAAGCTCCGGCTGCTGCGGCTGCCATTATCTTTTAACTCCATAGAGACGTTTTTGTACTAGTTCCGGGTCGACTTTTGGCATTACTGATGCCAGTTTGTGTAATGGATTTCCCTCGTAAGCGACTCCACTAATATCATTCTTTACTAGCCAATCACAAGCGGCTTTAAGTTCGTGAGCCGTAGCTTCACCACTCTTGACCCTTTTAAGAAATTCTTCTGTGACTAGATTGTGTAATTCGTTAAATGTTTCCTCTGAAGCTTTCTTAGTCATTACGTTCCGGCTCGTCGCTCGGCTTTAGTTTGTTGAGTAGAGTTTGTACACTTTGGATGACGCTATTCTCCTTTAGTGGAGACAAAGCAATCAGTTCTGATGCTAAGGCTACGATCACCCAAAATGCGGGCTCGGATAGAAATAATAGTTCCATTTATTCAGTGGTTGATTTGGTTAATAAAGCTATAGGTACGATATCATTACACATATGCTCTACTCTAGATCCAGGTCTAAAAGTAAACCCTTTCTGTTGTAGTTCTGCACATTTAAGTGCCCTTACAAGTTCATAATCAAGCATCTGTTTCTGCTCTCTACGTTTAGCTATAGACTTACATCTATTCACAGTACCCCAATCTAAAGGGACCATAAAGCTAATCTGAGCACCCCAGTTATTACTTGTTACGTAACTTTCATTGTCAAATGGTATCGTATCGTTACCCATATAAAATGGGGATAAAGTCATAGTAGGACCATTACATATGATCCCACCGCCGTAGTGCTGCCTTGAAGGGGCACCATTATTCTGAAACTGTACTGCCTGGTTAGTTACGTTACCAGTAGCGTTACTCTCAGGGGCTGCTGTGTTATACACATCATCAGCCATTACAGGGTTTACTGCGAGAAGACTGAAAGCGAGGTAGTAGTGGAGTTTGTTGTAATACTTCGATCGATGTCGATCTGTTCTACTACTCCTGCTGGTCTGACTACAGTCTCTATCTGAAACTGTTCTCCCGCTGTATGAACTGTGAATGTTGTCTGTGGGTCTACGATGTTCCCACTGGGTACTACGTTGGTTCCTGACCAACTGTTGTAAGTACCTCCAAATACTTCTTGGTCTATGACCTCGGTTACTACTTGTGTCGTAATCGTGGTTGCTTGCATTGATCCTTGGGTGAACTGTGGTGTTATTTGATTTGCTCTTACTGCTGTCGGAAACAACAGTAGGAGTAAAAGCCATTTGTTCATTCGTTTGCATTTGTAGGTTCGACAACTTCGGCTCCATTAATCTGTAGCGGGGTGACTACTCTGATTGTCTGGTAGCCTTGGGATGAATTTGCTTTAGCTATCATTTGTTCCATGTCTGCTTTAGTCATGGTATTCTTATCCTTCTTATTGATGTTCAATCCAAAAGATCCAATCACTGAAGTAAAGATACTAGCAATGAAGGTTGGGTCAAACTTCTGTTCAGGAATAGCTAAATAAGCTGGGAGTTGAATATAAGCCAGAGTAAGGATTGCTCCACTCCAAGCTAATACAACTAATCTTACCATTACGCCGATAAGGGCTAGCTGTTCGTCTCTATCGTCAACAGCGTGTTTAATTTTGTTCAGTAATCCCTTCGGTTGGGGTTCCGTCTTTTCCAAGTTTCTTCTGAATACGTTTTACTACCTGCATAAATACAGGTTTTAATATCTTAACTAAATAATTAAACATTGAAGTAGCAGTAAGAGTCGCTACTACAGAGACTGCAGCAGTAGTTGCCGCAGTCGCTACAATTTCTTCCCTTGGAACTGGTATCTCTACTTCTGTCCAAGGGATGTTTATCTTCCGTACTTCCGGTATTGGGTTCTCCTTTTGTTCCTCTGGCTCTTCCTTTACTTCTTCTTCCCCCTCTCTAGGAACGCCTACAGGGGGGCTTAAAAACTCTGGAGGAGTAATCATAGGTTGATAGGATGGAACGTCCGCTGTAGGGACAGCTAGGATAGGCTCAGGAAGCATTGGTGGTTCAGGTATAACCTGACCAGGAAGATTGATGGAAGGGAAGATAGGAGGTTCGGTCATTATGACTTAATCCTGTGCTGTCCAAATACATGCCCAACCACTGTAACCAGTCGAGGTAGAACTTACTCCATAGTTTGCAGAAGGGATTGTAAATGATTCACCTGAGACTGTTTGAATCCATGTTTGTAGCTGACTGTTTGGACTATACGTATTAACATTTCCACTAGCAGTGTAATTAGTACCTGAACCGTCGTTTGCAATTGCAGCATTGGTGAAACTACTATTCACCTTACCTGAACCGCCGCCGCCAGTACCGCCAGAGTATCCACCTCCACCAGAACCACCGCCGCCGCCATACCAGCCAGAACCTCCACCACCGCCGTTGTCATATAATGAGCCTCGGGCACCGCTGCCGCCAAGGGCAGCAGCTCCGGCAGTATTTGGATAGCTAGAATTTGTTAAACCAGAATACGAACCTGCAGCACCACCAGCAGTTAAAGTTCCTCCATAACCTCTGGATGTTCCAGGACTATCTCCAGATTGAGGCTTTCCTTCTTGATTGAAACCTCCACCCTGACTATGTATGACACGAGTAACACCATCACCACCACTACCAGCACCACCAGATCCAACACATACGATTATATCGGTGTGGGGATAAGTATTGGCGTAGGTTGGGTTTACAGAATACTGATTACCATCCAGTAGCGCAACTAAACCACCTCCGCCAGATGAGCCTGCATAGTTGCCATAGAGCCCATTGCCGGAGGGGCTTAGGTTGGCCAGTCCTCCACCTACCAGTGCTCTAATGTGGTTGTTCTGTGTAGCATGATATGGTCCAGCACCACCGACTGTTAAAGTAAACTGTGCCTGACTAGATACAGTAATTTTAGCAATTCCAATACCGCCATTACCTCCATAACTATTACCTGCTGTGGCACTTGAGTAAGGCCCAGGACTACCTGAAGCTCCAATCATAGCAACGTAAAACGTGCCAGGATCTGCGGTAAATAAGATTTTATTTTCAGTGGTATTCGTTGTAGTATTGTTAGTATAGAAGAATTGCAGACCACCAAGTTCGGTTGAAGTACCACTAACTTGGCTATCTATTGTTAAAATATTCACAACGGGCTTAGCACCGGCTCCTAAGAGCATTTGCATCATTGACATTAGCTTAACCCCGCTCCAGTGATGTAGCAGGTATCAGCAGCTGTAAACAGTAAAGTAGCTACACCTCTTCCAGCCAAAGTTCTATTAGTATTAGTAGCATCAGCTGCATAGTACATGTTTGTACCCTTAGCAATGGCTAAATTATTACCACTGTTATTTACGATAGTTATAGCGTCTCCAGAGGCAAATACAGAATCAGGTACTGTTAATGTCTGACTAGCGTCTCCTGGAGTAAATTTAATATGCTTACCAGCATCACCAACGACTAATGTGTAACTAGTAGTTTTAGCGTTTTCAGGTATCTTCCTTACATCACCTTTACTATCCTCTAGCGTACCTACAACAAGTGTAGCCGCAGCATAACCTGTACCAGAGACGTCTACTGTTGTAGTTGGTGCTGCTTGATTTAATTCAAACAGTTTCCACTTACCACTATCGTTAGCATCTCTAAACAGTCCAGTATAGACATCTTGAGATCCAGTAGCATCATATAGGCCATAGAAACCAATATCTACAGTGTTTGAACTATTGTTATTCTTAGCTAGTGAGATTAGTGGATCTTCAACTGTTAAGTTAGTTGTATCAATAGTAGTTGTAGTACCGTTAACAGTTAGATTACCAGCAATAGTAACATCATTTAAACCTGTGAGATCTTTACTAGCATCTACAATAACTGCTTTACTAGCGCTTACTGTTCCTGCAGTTATACCGTCTACAAGATTTAATTCAGCTGCAGTAGATGTCACTGCTGTTGCACCTAATGTCAATTGTCCATCAGGTACGACTAATCCAGCAGCACCTGCTAAAATTAAATCATCTGCTGAAGTGTCCCACAACATGTAAGCACTAGCAGTATCTCCAAAGAATTTAACGTCATAACCAGTGTCATCAACACCAACTGTTACCGTTGCGTCAATCTGTGTTGCCCCATCAATATCTACAGAAGTAATAAATGTAGGACTAGTTAATGTAGGACTGTCTGTTGGTGCATACCTTGTTTCAGGGTTGTTAGCATGATAACTCTGCCAAGTCCAAGCACTAGCTGAAGCATCACCACTAGTATACTTAAGTTTAACAGTAATACCTGTACTGAAAGTAGGCATCGGGCTAGGAGTACCAGAGATGGTCCAAATACCGTTAGCCGCTGCAATATACTTCCAAGTTATAGTATTGTCTGTAATAGAACTACCTGTACCAGTAGGTCCACCTGATCCTGCAGATGTACCTGCTACTGTACATAAATATAGTTTACCACTATCATTAGTTCTCTGATCATTTATTTTATAAGCTGTACCGCCTGCCCAAGCAGCTGAAAGTATCTTAACTGGTAAGTCATCAGTCTCTGTTATTTCAAAGATATCATCTGCTGTTGGTGAATCAGAACCACCAAACAATGCTTGTAGTTCTGCTGCTCCTGCAATAATAGTATAAGGTAGTACACTAGACACAGCAGAAGAAGCTGAGTTAGCAGTTACCACAGCTGCATTAGCAGTCGTTACAGCACCGTTAGCAGTTGTTACCGCTCCATTAGCAGTTGTTACTGCTCCATTAGCTGTAGTAACAGCATTACCTGCTGTAGTGTTAGCAGTCGCAACTTGTGCTACTGCATAAGGAATACCTTGAGGTTTAAGTGGTCTTGCAGTAAAGTCAGCATCATCTTCATTACCTGCTGTATCTGTACCGTCACCATCTTTAATCCACCTCTTAACATCATCTGCAGCATCATCTGCCGTAGCTTTAGCAGCATCAGCGGTAGTATTAGCGGCTGTAGCACTAGTATTTGCTGTATCTACACTATCTTCTGCTTCCTGTGTTACATATAAGTTTTGAGTGAAGTTATCATTTAAGTCTGAAGAACGAATAGCGGAACCTGGGTAGAAGGTTCCAACTAGTGCGTCACTGGCTGTATCCCTGTAGACACGAATAGTATCTGCGGATACAGGAGCATCATTTAATGTAAGTCTGGTGGCATTAGTCCAAGTGTATTGACCTGGACTTGCACCTGTGGCTGTACCTTCAACTAGTTCAGTTACAACACCTGCTGAAGTAGTTTTACGTACTTTAATGTCTGACTGTTTAATATATGGGAAGGTGAAATCTTTAATTTTACTGGTGGAACTCGTATAATCCGTATAGGAGGCTGCCATGATTTCTATTTACTAAGTTTTAAAAGTTCTTGTATTTGATTTTGTGTTTGACTAGCAGCCTCAAGGTTGCCAGACTCTATTTGTTTTTTCTTGTATTTCTCTAGCAATCCTGTAGGTCTGTAATACCTGTTATCCTGTTCAAGTGCTAACCAAGCATTCTTAAAGGCAATATCGTGTACTCTATCTAACTCTTGGTGTATGAATGAACTACTAATTGGATACTCCTTTTGACTCATTTGACCACGTGCATCTACATATTTCTGTGTAAACTTACCTTTTCTATCCATCTCCATTATACGTTCTATCTGTTCTTTAAGGCCACCATACTGTGCTACATAGTTGTTTATAAAGAACCTATCACTTGCAGTTAACGGTGCTTTCGTATATTTATTCATACGATACTTATTCAAGTTATTCCATCCACTAGCAAGTAACCATTCTCTCCATGGTTCCATACCACCGTTAGATTTAAAGTAAGGTAAGAATGCATTAACTGTAGATGTCCAAGGGTCATGATAGTTTATAGGTTCACCAGTATATACATCTAGTTGATCCTTTAACTCTTCATTACCTCTAAAGAAGAATCTACTGTTGTTTTTAATATATTCACGGAAGTCATTATCCACATCTTTAAGTTGTGGTGTAACTACATTATTAAGTACATTACGTGCGCCTGACCAATAGAAAGGTACTAGTGGGTCTGTCCAACCAGCAATGAACCGTTGAGTAGTAGTGGGGTCTCCGTTAATTAAACCAACAAGAGGTCTTAAACCACTAAGGAATGTTTGATTAGTAACATTCATTGTGATAGCATACCTGAGCTTGTTAAGTATATCTTCAGTAGCTGCTTCGTCTACTCTAGTAGAATAGTAAATAGTATCTGCTGTTAATGAAAGAATTTGTTGGTAAGGTTCTAAACCTCTATAACTGTACCACTTTCCTCCAAGTCTAATACTATTAGGTTTCCACCCCATTCTTAACATATCTTGTTTTTCATGGTAATCGTGGGGACCATTACCTGTTAGGTTACCGTTGAATGCCATCAAACCTGCACCCATTACAACAGCACCACCCATCACTTGACGACCACGGTACTCATTCTTAAGTGCCATGAATGCTTCTTCACTGACTTCATTGATACCGTGTAGTTTAAGTGCTTCTTCTATTTCTAATGGGTGTTTAGCGTTAAACACTTTACGTGCCTTACCCATAGCCATACCTAAACCACTCATTGGATTATACGACCATGCCATAGCTAAGCCGTTAATACCTGTTCTAGGGAACATAAACAGTGGTTTAAGTGCTGGTACATGTTTAATCAGATCATCTATCTTCTTAACGATAGGTTGATCTAAGTTTAAAGAAATCTCACTTGCAGCATGTTTAGCTGCTGTATCTGTTAGTAGTCCAGTTTCATCAAATGATTGACTGTATAGATGTCTTTGAAGATCATCAAAGTCTATAGGATTAATAACACCATTAGTCTTACCTAATAGTTCATCATAAGCTTTAGCTCGTGCCATACCACTAGCCATCATGGAGTTCGTAAACCCGTCAATAGCATGTAGTGCATTGATACCCCACCTGTTTATAGGTAGGTTGTTGTACCAAGAAGCAGCTTGAGCCATCTTAAGGAAGAAGAGGTTACCATATCTACCTTCAGCTTCCCATATATCTGCCATACTTTCCAGTGCTTCAAAGTTATCAGTTTGTGCAAACTTAACATCTGCTCTACCTCTAATCAATGTCTTCTCTGGATTCTTTACTGCATAATCCCATTCTTTAGCCATGTGTTGCATAGCACGTTGGAAGTTCTCAACGACACCACCATAGGTATACAGTGCTCTTTTGATTGTAGCAGCACTACTAGTGACACTACCTGTACGTGCAAGTTCACCTACACCTTCAAATGCGGAACCAGCCAACATTGAAATAGGTTTACCTATAGTCATAGCTGAGTTACCAGCAAAGGCACGGATAGGTGCTAAACCATTAAGTAGACTGTTATAACGTATACCATGTAAACCTTGTGCAAATAGACTAGGTGTACTTGGATCCATGTCTACAAATAACTTAGTCCAACTAACGTTCTTTTCAGCCCACCTATTCAACTTAATGATGTCATCTACATTACCATCTGTAATATCGAATGCCTTTACAAATGGTTTAAGTAGTTCAGGGTTTTCACTGTTAATCTGTTTTAGTGTATTAGTCAGTTCGTCAGTTTGAGTATGTATTTTAGCATAGTCATCTTCAAACTTCTCTAAAAGATCTACTAGTTTCTGAGTAACGTTAGGACTAGGATCCTTAACCATATCTAAGAGTTGACCTTGGTAACCCCAAAGATACCTATTAGCTCGTGTCTCCTTAGCAACAACTGCAAGGTTATCAATTAGTAGTTCTTGTTGACGACGACTATCTAGTACACCATCTAAAACTTGTGCAGCTCTAGATGCGTCTGTTACGTTATCTGCTGCTTGTTGTGTAGCGAGTGCTGAAGCTCTGATCTTCTGTGGATCGTAGAGGTTATTAAAGACTTCTCTGAATGCCAGAGAGTATGTAATAAACTCTTCGTCACCTAGGAACTCTTGACCTAAAGTAACTTTAGACTTAAGTACATTCATTGCTTCTGCTAAAGACTCAGTATCTAGATTATATATCTCTAGTACTTTATGGTCTACAGCAGCCTTAAGATCTTCAGGTGTAGCTTTCCACTTTCCTTCAATCAACCATTCAACACTTTCAGAAGGTGACATAGCAGCCACTAATTCTTCTAAGAAGTCACCACGTTCTGAACCTGACATACCACTTACTAGTTTCCTCAAACCAGAGGTAGGCAGAGCGGCTCTGGCTCGTCCATTAGTGGTGTTCATGTCATTCAGTATCCTATGATGATCTACCATAGCTCCTAGGGTATCTGCGGGACCATTTCCAGATTGGGCACGTGCTTGTGCTTCTGCAGGATCATGGATAATTGGATCGTATTCACCTTGATTAGTCTGTACTCTTTCTGTAGCTTCAGTTAGTAAACCATTCTCTCTTGCTTTAGCTGCTTCATCTAGGTTCTTAGTAAGTGGATCGAATGCCATCTCATCAACTTCAACCTTAGCTCGTTCTGCAACTAGTTCAGCTAACCGTAGTTCTTCTGCTTCACCTAGTTCATCGAGTAGGCCTAGTTGTTCAATTTGATCATCAATCTCTTTAATAGCAGGACTTACTGTCTCTTGTGTAATTTGATCAGCATTCCTAATTAAACCTTCAACAGCTTCTTCTGTCTGTGGTATTGCTACAAGTCCAGGATCCCATTCAACCATAGAACCTGGTGCAACTTGACCACTGTGTAGCTCACTTCTATTCAAGTCAAAGTTATGTAACCATGACTGTTTATCAATAAATCTATCTGCATGTCTGTTCTTCAGGATAGTCCTCAATGAGAAAGCACCTTGTACTAATTCAACAGCACCAGCCATACCTAAGTTTTCCATTAGGTTATACCACCTTCTTTCGTCGGGACCAGCACCTTCTCTTGTAGCCCAAGGTAGACTCCAACCAAAAGTATCATTCAATGCCTTAGCTGCGTTCTCATCATCAGCAGACGTAGAGGATGCAACAATACCTGTGTCAAGACCTAGACGTGCTGCAATAGCACCTGTGGTTTTAACAGCAGCAGGTAGTCCCATTGCCCAAGGTGAGTTAGCAAGTGCAGGTAAGACAACTTGTGGTGCCATTATAGAAGGTAACACAACACCAGATAGTTTCCTTACTGTGTGTGATACAGCATTATCTGATTGAGGGTTCTTATCGTGCCAGAAGTCTTTAATTGGATCGGTGATACCACCAGTAATTAAAGACGCTGCACCCAAACCTGTATCAACTAAACCTTGTGTAACAGGCATAGTTGCTTCTTTAACACCTTCTAGACCAGAGAACGGTGTCTCATATCCAGTGATACCAGTGTTAAGTAGGTTTGCATTCTTCCGTTCTTCAGCCATATTGATTAAGTCTTCTTCAGTCAATCCTTGACTTTCTACCCACTGTAGAAAGTTAGGATCATCTGATATAAGACTTGCAGCTCTAGGTATCTTTAAAGCTTCTTCAGCTGCTTCTGATGCACCAGGTACAAAGTCAGGACCAGCTTTATCTACTTCTGAAGGTGTATGTAGGGATAGTTCTTCATCCCTCCGCATCTCATCTTCTACTGCTAGTTCATCAATAGCTGCTTGAAATGGTGTATATGTCATATCACCCTACCTCTTTGTGATTTAAGTTGTGGGTTACTAGGCATATATGGGTACCCAGGTGCTTGACTCCTCATACGTTTATGTGCTTCTAACATTTGAATAAATCTATCCCATGTTTCTCCAGCTGCATTGCCACTTGCATATTGATCTTGATAGGTTTTATTATGTGAACCAGCTGGTAAACCACGCCATTGACCTGCTAATTTATTAGCGAAAGTACTTGTAGGTAATTGACCGTTCATCCAAGCTTTATACCCACTTCCGTTAATCAGTAGAATGGCTAGTCTCTCTTGGTTCTCTTTATTAAAGAGGTCTGTATAAGGATCCAAAGGGGGATCAAGCGCTCTTGCTCTATCAAATAAGTATCCCGGCATCTGCTGGTAAGCGCCCATAGCTCCAGATCCTGCAGAATTCATAGCTACTCTATGTGCTTCAGCTATTGTCATCTGGTCAAGTCCTGGTGTAGCACCTACTGTATTTAATACATTATAACCACCAACAGCTTCTACACTCTGAATAAAGTTTAGAATATCAGCATAAGTTCCACTAGCACCTAGATTACGCCAAGCACCAGATGGTGCATCTTGAGGTATCATTCCTGGTGTATGACTAGCTGGCATAACACCTTTTGCATATCCATATGGTTTACCACTTCCAAGCCAATCTTTCGTTTGAGTCTGGACACCACTAGTACCATCTATGAAACTTCGTATATGTGCTCCAGCACGATTTATCTCTTCGGTAGTTGTAATTACTGACTCTGGTATTGTTATGTTTGGGTATAGCACTTTTATTTGGTTCCTAAATAGTTCAGTTAGTGGCATATTATGCTTCTTAGCTACCTCTACTAAGTAAGGCATCTGAGTAGCATATCCTAGGATCTCTTGTTGAGTTACTGCTCCACCACTCTTAGTCCATGCTGCAGCGAATGTATCGATCCTGGCCCGATCACTACTCGTACCGAAAAATAATTTATCAGTTCTATTATTGTCAACAAGTTCTTTATTCCTTAGGTTTCGTTTTACCTCGTTATGTGTAAGAGGGTCTACTGTTCCATCAGGTCTAGTGAATTCCCAGAGCCCAGGACTTTTTTTATTTTCTTGTAAAGTACCAAACAAGGCTGTTGCAGCTTTACTTTCTTGTACATTTTTATCAGCCTCCTGTACAAGCCTCACCATTGATTCTTGTGGATTATTTTGATATTCTAGATTATCCCTATATAACCTATGTATCTCAGTTTCTAACAAGTACTGGTAATGACTGATAGCACCGTCTGAATAAAGCCCACCTGATTCTAATTCAGTCAGTGGTACACCACCAGTTTTTTCTCTGGCAAGGATATCAGTAGAAGCCTTTGCTCTAGATTTCGTTAAAGCGTCAAGACCTGGCATCTTTAACTTCTTCTCAAGTTTTCTTGTATCAGCTTGTGGAAGTATCTTGGCTTCACTAAGCATACTCTCAATATCACTTCGTTGAGATTTCGGGAGCTGATGCCATATTCCTGATTCAGTTAGGTCTTTTTCAATTTGTCCTGCCATAGCAGCACTAGGCTCTTCAGCAAGTTTAATGGCAACTTGTTGCGTCAGCTGTCTACCACTTAACGCAATCGCTTGCTCCTCTCTTTTAAGAATCTGGTGTGAGTAATTTATTGCAACGTTCTTAATATGTTTTAATTTATTGGTGATGTCATTTTCTACACCACCAGATGCTTTCGGTAGTCCTAACTTGGGGTTAAGAGATGTTCTTCTAAGCATAGTGTAGATTGCTTCGATATCATCGTCCTGCATACGTCCATCACGTGCAAGCAATAACCATGTAGCAGCCATCTCTTCGTGTGCAGCAGTTCTATCACCATTGTTAGCTATTATTCTATCAGTGTATATTTTTTCTAAGTTCGCTTGATTTGGTGTGTTTGCGAATAGAACATCCCACGTTCCCAGTTGCCTGTTGTCTTCAATTTTTCGAGCTCTTTTATCTTGACGAGAATGGAAGAGCTTGTACAGTTGATCCTTTATTTTCTTTTCTTGTGGTGCTATCTGACTATACTTGATATAGGCAGGCATACCCCACAAGTAATCTTCACCAAAAGTTTCATTACGACTAGCAGTTACAGTACCGTCCACTTTTTGTTGGTACGTATCGAGATCGTTAATAAACTGACCTTCCTCACTATACCATTGAAGCATCGTTTGATGCAGCTGGTCCATGCCATTCGTGGCAGCTACTTCATTAGAAACTCTTGTGTACGCACCTGTACCATCTTCTAACAGTCTTACAATATCATCGTCTGTAATCACATGACCCTTCCCAGTCGCCACACCTCTTATCGTATTGAGGTGGGCTTCAAGAGCTACTTCATCATTACGTAAGGCTGCATATGTGGTACGCCAATCGTTTAATTCTGCAGACGTTGCATCTAACTTATACATCGTTTCCTGGGCAGCTTCACCGGCAGCCTTATCTAGTCCTGCCTGGTGTGCTTGTACAGCCCCTACAATCTGAGGTACAGCTTTAGCTAGTGCTGGTCCTAACTTCTCTAAAAGATTTTTATCTGGTGGTCTACTTGCATTTTGCTTGTATTCAATCTGTGCAGACTGAACTCTATTATCTAGTTCTTTTTGTTCAGCCTTCGCTATCCTTGCTTTGTTTTTCTCAGAGAAGCGGTAGTTCTCTTTTATGTTATCTAGTGTAACTTTATCGGCGTGTAGCTTGCTTTCTAACCATGCTCGACTCCGTTCTTTATCAGCCTTAGCTACGGCTTCGATACTGGCTACTTTTTGTTTACCTTGTTCTTGAATACGATTCAGTACTTTAGCTACTGGTATTTCAACTTGGTATGCTTTGAAACCCCGTGGGGCACTTTCTGCGTACAGTTTACTTGTCATTGTTTTAATTTTATCCGAAAAGGGCACTACCTATCATACTTGCACCCATCATTATTGCACCTGGTACTTGAGTTGGCCCTGGAATTGAAGCCATAACACTACCAGCTGTAGCTAATGCACTCATAGCCATTTGACCTCCTGACATTTGACCACCTCCTCCACCTGAAGGACCTGGTCCCATACCAGAACCCCATGTTGGAGCACGCTGTCTTACTGGTAACATTGAGTCTACAATAACTGATCGAGGTGTTTCAAGTGGTCTTGGTATAGGTATAGGAGGTGATGGTTTCATCATTCTATTAGCGTCTGCCTTTAGATTCGCTCCGTATTCATCTAAACCTATCTTTTTAGTAGCTCTAGTGTAAGCTTCACCGATACTTAGTTTAGACTGTTCCCACTGTTCCTTCTGTAAAGATCTCTCAGCTTCTATACCATATCTAGCTTGGTTGTACTGCTGGTCGTTAGCCATCAGTTGAGACTTTAACTGTGCAGTTGCACGTCCAGCTTCTGCAACTAATGATTGATATTGTTTATTCGCTGATCTACCTACTCTACCTCTAGCTCTTACTTTACCTTCACCTTGGACCTGTTTTACCATTAAGTCTTGTAGTTTGAAGGCACTCTCAGCTCGTGAAGCTTGTAACTTCATACCACTTTCTGCACGCTTCATATCAGTGGCTAACTCTTGAGCTGCCCCTTGGTAAGCTAATGCAAAGTAACGTTCTTTTGTTACAGCAGCTTCTTGCTCGTAAGCCATATCAGCTGCTTTTGTATTATACGCTATTTGAGCTTCGTAGAATCGTTCAGACCTATTATAAGCCTTTACTTGTGCATTATACTGTGCCTCCTGCATCTGGCTTTGGTAATCCCATTGTCTTATGGCACTCCTATCTTTCCATCGTGCAGCAGTTTCTTCGTTGTGACGTTTAGCCTGATTGATTAAAACACCTTGGTTGTAATCACGTCCAGCCGCTTCCCAGATATCGTTATCTTGATTCGTGGCGGCTTCATGTTGGAGGTCAGCAACCTCAGCCCAGTCGGGACCATCGGAGCCTCCTCCTCCTCCTCCTCCGCCACTCATCATTTCTAGACCCATTAAAGATCTATTGAATGTGTATCGATGTTGTGTACCTGGAGGTAACGTCTCTGTAGATACTCCATGTATGTTAAACATGATATCCATGTTAGTTTATTCTCCTAATTTTTTTTTAAACATTTGTCTAACTTTAAATGATACTTCTCTCATTTTCTTCGGACCTTGAGTCAGTAAAGCTACTAGTGGCACAACTTCATGGTGGTAGTCTCTCCATACATGTGCATAAACCTTAGATGTTTCATCACCTTTATTCCATAGATTAGACGATAACCAAGCGTTATGCATTGATACATGTTGAGATGTTAGAGTGTCTCTATATTTTATAAAGAAAGGGTTATAAGGTAGTTCAACTAATAAATAATCAATAGCTTCTAATAACTGACTTCTAGTTATCTCTTGGTCCATATCATAAATATCATCTACTGTACGTGATATACACATAAGTTTCCACAGGTAATCATAAGCAAATTTATTCTTACCTGCAGCTTCTTTAATGATTTCTTTTGTTAACCCAGTGTAGTAGTCTCTTTCTGTTTGGGTGGTCATTTGTTTAAGTTCTTCTGTAGAATCGTGGTGAATAGTTACCCTCCCACATCATTGAATTAAGTGAGACAGGGAATGGTGAGTTACTAAATACTCTTAAGTCGAAGTTATCTGTTTTCTGATGTATGGGTATAGTGAATACTGCTTGTTCAGTTAAAGGGACATCACTTGCTAAGTATTGGTTAGCATCTTGTACTGGTTGTACATCATACCAGGTATCAGTTGTAATCTCTATACTTTCAGCAGGTGTAGCTGTGTTGTTGTTTGACGTACCTCCAGCTATAGCACCTAATGGTACGTTACCTGAAGTGAAAGTTACAGTACCTTGATCATCCGTAGATGTGTAGTTGTAGTGAGTACCTGCTACTTTCTCATCACCGTTAACTTTAACTAATACACCACTCTCTTTTTTAAGTGGGAATGGTACTTTAAATACAGCAGTACCGTCAGTACCGTTTGTACTATCTCCTGTGAATGTATCCTTTGGTCCTATATAACCTTTACGTTTCATCTTAAAACCTACACCACTAGAAAGACCTACAGCAAACTTCATACGTGCTATAGTTAGTGATGCTGGGTAGTCGTATATTGTACCTTCAGGGTTAAGTTTAAAGTATGTCTTGGGTAGTTCTATGTCATAAGTATACTGATAACCAACGTACACATCTGCAGCAGAACCAGAGAAATCTAGTTTAGGTATTTTAAAATATGTACCACCAGCGTCAGAAGCTACTTCACTTTCATCACGGTTAGGACTTACAGTAAAACCTGAAGTACCTTTTAGAAGTATAACAGGATCAAGTGTTGTTATGTCTGTAAATGGTAAGTAACATTTTGAACCATTAAATGTTTCAATTGTTGCTGTACCAGCAGCATTACTACCACTACCACCACTTATAGTTACTGATGGTACTGCTGTATAACCACTACCTGAATTAGTAATAGTAAACCCAGTTACAGCACCACCACCTATTGTAGCAGTAGCTGTAGCAGTTACACCATTAGGATCAGACGGAGCTGATATAGTTACAGTAGGTATTCCTGTATACCCTGAACCACCTGCTGATACTGCAAGTGTTTTAACCTCTCTGTATTTAACAGAACTAGCTGGTACATATAGATCCATGTGAGGATTAATCTGTTGACCGTCAGTTGTCTGTAGAACGTCTTCGTCTGTTGCTTTACTTACGTTAGCTTTTAATAGTATATGATTTGATCCACTCTTAACAATGATCCACATTACATCACTATCAATAGTGACAAACTGTACATCACCTGGCATAGTCCATTTAAACCAAGACTGCATAACATTCCTATCACCTACACTGTAGGTTTTGTGGAAGTATATATCAGGACTAGACCTACCATACAAGGCAATCATAGAGTTCTGTGGACTAGCGATAACATTATCTATATCAGCTGGAATCCATTCTGCTACAATCTTACCTATGTCATCTACAATAGGACTCTCTTCAGAACCACGTGTAGCTGCACTGAATATTCTAGTATAACTAGGAGTCTTACTAATGAAGTTAATTCTAGTACCTACATCTACTGGATCAATCTTATCATCCATTTCGTAGTTAGATATACCACGAATAATAGCTGATGCTGGTGTAAGAATTTCAGAATCTGAAAACATAATAAACTGTTGATTCTTACTAAATAAGATGAGACCTTGAGCTGTTGGGATAACTCCGTGTAGGATTGCTGGTCTAATACTTGTACAGTTGAGGTCAATTGGATCTGAGTCACTAGCTGTTAATGCTGATGTATGGTATAAATTATAAAACTGATTGGTTTGACTCATTGATACATTATCATCAGTCAGGAAACCAAGTCTATTGTTATGGAAGAATGTTTGTTGTATCTTACCAGCATAGGCACCAGCTGAGTCTTTGTATATAAATGATGGATGTGCATTAGTTGATTCATCACCTACTACACGTTCAGCCCAAGCTGATTGTGTACCATCTGTAGTTAATGCCTGTTGAAAGTGGAAATCATTCTTAGCAACATTGACAAGTTCATGAGGCATTGTCTCACCTTTCAAACCAGTTGAGACGTCAGGTGCTACTGCTTCTTCCCAGAAACCAGTACCTGATGTACCATCGTCAGCAACAAACTTAGTCCAATAAGAAGCATCAGAAGCCAAGGTATTCATAACCTTAACCTTTCTACCATTTGTTGATTGATCAGGTATTTTAGTAATGTCTGACACTTGCTCGTTGTAAGCAAGTAATGCTATGTTACCTTGATTTTCAATAGCCTTCAATGTGAATGCTTTGGCACTACCATCACTATGTACATAAGAAAGTTCTAAAGATGAAGGTAGTTGAGTCACTGTCATAGTACCAGGCCAAGAACCTCCACCAGTATTCTTCGCTTCAATAGCAGTCTTTAAAGCAGTTAGGATACTTTTAGCAGTGTTGGTTAACTCTACATCACTAGTAGTCTCACTGGTAGAGTTAATAGTTACGTGTGCTGTAGGTGAATAAAGTGTACTATCAATCTTAACTGTAACTGCATAAGAGGTACTATACTTAACTTGTGTTAAAAAGACAGTACCTTTATTAGCTACATAGGTAGGAGCAGCTTCAGGTTCAATTACTTTCTTTTTATTTGTTACAAGTGTAGTAGCTTGAACCGTAAGTATATCATATTCATACTCTTTATTACCTGCACCTAAGTATGTTGTTAGAGGTGCTAAACTATCAAAGGTAACACCATCTACATCACAGGCAGTACCGTCTTCAGTATTCCATACTCTAATATTTTGACCATCTATATGTCCTATATATTTCTCACCATCTGCTGTGTTATCTATGTAAAACCATTTAGCATTAGTGGAGGTGAATGTACTACCTCCTTCATCACCGTGTGGTAATAACTGTTTAATAAATTTTGTTCCTGGTCTTTTCCTCAATCCAAATGTAGGATCAGGTAAGGCATTGAGACACTCTCGTACCTGACCAGGAAGTTTCTTTTGATCTGATTGTCTTGATACACCACCAATGTAGTTGGTGATTGCTTGAGTGACTGCTGCCATTATCTATAAAGTGCGTGATAAGGTTGGAAACCATTGTAATTATTCTGACCTTTAGGGTGCCCAAAGAAAGTATAATCACCTTGATTACATTCATACTCTAAAGCCATAGCCCTGTTGTATGCTTCCTTTTGTTGTAACATTTGGTACTGTCCACCATCACCTACAATCCTACTAGATACTATTGTTGCTGCTCTGGCTACAATGTAATCTTGAATAGGTACAGGTAATACTACCCAGTCGAAGTTATAAACAACATCACATTTGATGTCATCTGTCCCCCATTTCCAAGCATCACTTCTTGGGTTCTTATTTTTGTCATATAATTTTCTTTGGGTAGATCCTGTTTTAGTTCTGATTACTGGATCTTTATCGTAGTAAGCAGCATCTTTAGTTAAGTCTAATTGTAGTATGTTGTTAGCTACATCTACTTCTTCTGTAGTACCATCGGGAGTAAATGGTACAGCAATCTCTGTGTTAAAAGTCCAACCTTCAGCCTGTATCTCTCTTGATACTTGTAGTAAAGTATTGTATGCAATCGCAACGTCCGGGTTGGTTTGATCAAGGGTAGTTACAGGCGCCTGACCAACTGACGCCAGGATTTCGTTGACTGCTGGTAATTCTTCTGTAGCGTTAGTGGTAGGAAAAGGCATAGTTTAATATCTATAAATAAAAAAGGGAGACCGAAGTCTCCCATAGTCGTACATCAAGGTACGTTACATTCTACAGCAGCGTAAGCGATGCGTAGATTCTTTGTAGTGGAAGTCACAGGTGAGCTACGTACTCCAGTTGCTCCGCCTTCTGTGCGAGACACAGAATCACGGACAGCATCGGTAGTACATACACCAGCGTTTCCTTTGGCAACTGAAACTGCCATATGTTCTCCTCAATTAATTACGTATTAGCATCACCGCGAGCAGACAATCCATCGGACTGTACCTGCCTGCCATACTCCTTTGGAGTAGGTGCTGCTTGGGTTGTTGAACCAGTCCCACCAATTGCTTGGCCAGCTGGAATAGTTCTAGTTGTTGCTGTTCCTGGTTTAACTGACATAGTTAACCTCAAGCGGTTTGGATTTCAATAGCACCAGCGGGGTTCAAAGTACCACAACCCATGGCAAGACGTCCAACGATCAAGTCACCCTGATACATTGTCTTGATGTCTGAACCAGTGGTCTGTACTTGAGGACCAATAGCTTCAACTACACCAGCAGCATCTTTCTGATAGATGAGACCGGCGTGGTCTGCGAATGCACCAGAGTAATCATTGTTCTCACCAGATTGTGCGTTAATAGTACCAGCCTGGAAAGGAAGGTTATTAGAGCGTACGATGTTGATACCAGCAATAGATACCAGTCCTTCACCAGAGTTCAGATTCCCTTGGGAGTTGCCATAGTCACGGTTAAGGATGTTTGTATCTACTTGAGAGACCAGGGCATAATACTGACGTGGTGCAAGTACTGCAGTACGTCCAGTCTTAGGCAGGTTCTTTTCATCAAGGATAGAAGCAGCTTCAAAGAAGGCGTCTACTAGTTTCTGTGCATCATATTCGTTGTTAGCACCAATCTTAATGATCGATCCACCGGGCTCAGGGCCAGGTGATGCTGTGATAGGATGTGCTTCACGTGCTGCTAGAGCAATCGTACGGAAGACTTTCTTATCATAAGCTTCAGCAAGAGCATGTCCGATCTTAGCGGAGATCTCAGAGCGAAGGCTGTAGTGAGCAAGAGTCTCATCGAGGTCATAAACGAAGGCTGAAGAAATCAGCAAATCGTCACACACGATGGTCTTCTCTGCTACCGGGGGATCACCGGATCCAAGGATCGGTTCACCAGGCGTATGATAAGCCGCTTGCATGCGACCTGTGAAGATGAACTGTAGACTCTTACCGTTCTTTAGTTGACGGGTCTGTACAGTTCCTTTAGCAATTGTTGCTGACTCATAGGCTTTGAAGAGTTCGCCAGAGAACAGCTTGAGGTAGGTTGCATACTTAGTATCATATGCAACAGCGCCAGAAGTTGAGGATGCCGCTTTATTTAGGGTACCTACTACTGACTGTGTTAAATTAGCCATTATTGTTTGTGAAAGTTTGTATAGTTTACAAGCTCTCGAACGTTCAAGTTAAATTGTTTGTGGTCTTTCCCACCGTCTAGACGGCAAAAGGTATCCGACGTATCGGGCTAATGCCAAGGAGGAGAGAGTCCGACTCTGAGGTGCTCTCTCCCCTATGCTATTTAGAAGCGATAGAATTCAACGTTAGAACCTCTACGTACTAATGTAGCATCAGCATGTGAAGTACCTTGTGCAAAGGTAAACTTAAGTTCACCAAGTGCTGATCCGTTTTCTAGAACACCAGAGATGTCAAGGAAACCTTCAGTACCAGTCACAGCGATAGTAATTGCACTACCTTCAGCAGTGATAGGAGCAGCTGCTAGTGCAGTACCTGCATGATCAGCTCCACCTTTGGTACAACGGTATAGTGTAACAGAAGCTGGTACATCTACCAAGTACTTAAAGTCACCGTTAGCAGTACAAGAATAGAAGATCTTGTATTTAAAAGCTACCCTCTCATATTTACCAAGAGGGATGGTTAGTCCAGTTACTGTTTCAAGGGTTGCAGAAGATGCAATTGAATGATCAGCTGTTACAACCTGATTGATTGAACCTTGTGGTGAGTAAATAACTCCACCATTTGTAGCATTAGAATTGAAAGCCATTTGTTTAATGTATTAAAGGTTTATAAATTGGACCTGTTCCGCAGGCCCAAGAGTTAATGACGTTTTGTTGACCACGTCATTTCCATACCAAATCCTAGTAATAGTACTAGGAAGAGTACGTACAAAAGGTCCATCTAGAAGGCCCACTTAAGACCAGCTTTGGTTCCGTAGTTGTTTTCGTCAGAATCAGTCGTAACAAAAGAGATTTCTCCGTAGACTGACAGAGCATCTGTTGCTTGAAACGAGGCACCTGCCTTCCCAGAGAGTTCAGTGTTAGCATCCTCCCCATCAACGGAGACGATGGCTGGACCAGCTTGGAGGTAGTAGCCTAGTTGTTCTGCATTTCCTT
>Ga0315331_10000836_pt1 | contig 22270 bp, 22 predicted proteins | sample M160m34915metaG_FD_203456 | JGI IMG/M metagenome (GOLD analysis project Ga0315331, IMG submission 203456) | Ammonia-oxidizing marine archaeal communities from Monterey Bay, California, United States - M1 60m 34915 | ecosystem: Environmental > Aquatic > Marine > Intertidal zone | place: USA...
TGGGAGTTTCCAGTTTGTACTCTTCATCGTTAGATAAAGGGATGGAAGTATTTAAGTAAGATTCTTTTGCGTGATTTGAGACAACTAATATCTTGTCCATCTCATTTCCTTTCTGTAGCCATTGTGGGGAAACTTTTGTAGTTTCTACACCAGCTGTGTATCCAATATTTATTGGGCACATTTTTTCAAATTCATTTGGAATTGTAATTTGCAAAGATATGTCAGGTTGTAATGTTTTCGCCGTTAAACCTTGTTGAGTTACCAATATTCTTTCGTCTATCCACTGTCTTAACTCATTATCTTCCCATAACCATCCGGACTTGCCCCATGGAATTGGTTGGATATATACTTCAAACAAATCTGGTCTAGACCGCAACGCTCTTAAAGCAAAGCGAGACTGTTGACCATACCCTGTTGCACTAAGGACTGGTCCTCTTACAAAAATCTTTTTCATACGTCATCTCCGTCAATTTTTTTAAGTTGCAATCTGCTATAATGCATTTCTTCGCCATCAACCATCACAAGAAAAAATAAAACATTTTGATGGTTTAGCATTGATGGAGACATGACCAGTCCAACCTTGCCATCGGCAGTGGAAACTAGATCTCCACCAATCAGATCAGGCATTGCTTGAAGGAACTCTGGGTGGACATCGAGTGTTGGGGATGGTTCAACCATGTCACCTTGACAATCAACAATCAATGGGTTAACCAGTGGATCATTCATTCCATCATTATTCTTCATATTCATGCAACCTCCTTAAATGTGATGCCATTGTAGCCTTTTCGAGTTTCCCAAGAACCTTCTTGTTCATGAAGCTTCAACATTGTATTTACCCAACGCTGTTCAAATTCATCAAAATTGTAGTTACTCATAACGTGATCGCGACCTAGTTGTCCCAACTCGCGACGATATACTTCTCCACCCATGTACATTTGAGACAAGGCGTTTTTAAATTGCTTTGCAGATATTCTATCTTCATAAATATAAGGAACATCTTGAGAGCCAATGATGGACTTTGAAATGGGAGAAATGCCAACACCTGCTGCTCCTAGAGGAGTAAGGACTTGGTCTTGCATTCCGCCTGTCAATGTCGCAATAACAGGAACGCCGCATGATAAAGATTCTAAAGTGGCCAAACCGAAACCTTCAGCATCGGCAATATTCAAGGTAACGTCAGATATTCTATAAAAGTTTGGCATATGCTCTGTTGCAACTTTTCTAGTTGAAAACATGACCTCTCTATTGTCGAGCCCTAGGTCGGACACTATTCGCTGTAGGTCTTGACCGTGGGGATCTTTTGGGTTTGTGTGCATAATAAGTTGAACTTTATCTGATAAGTCATTTTCCTTTAACCACTCTGCATACCACCACAACAAAGTACCAGATTGTTTACGTCTAGCGTTTCTGTTGTTCCAAAACAATATAAATTTATCCTTGTCTTCTGGTGGAATAATCTCTTCTCTCAGAGCTTTCTTTTCTTCCAAAGAAATGGGAGAAAACATGGAACTATCAACTGCATGAGGCAAATAGGTTGTTTCAACATTTGGTGATACACCTTTGACACACTCTTGTGTAACTCGAGAAATGCAAGCGATGTGGTCGTTAGAATCATAGAACTGCTTATTGAAGTGTGGAAGTGGGTAATTATCCCAAACATGATAATAAATCATAGGAACGAGGGGTCTTACTTCGTTCTCCATTTCCCATAGCCAAGTATAAAAACGAGGATCTGTCATGAACCATAGTATGTCCGGTTTTTCATTTCGAATGATTGAGCGGAGCACATCAGGTGACCCGTAGCCATCAATGGGAATTATTCTAAAGTCATCACCCCATGGATCAACATTGATAGGGGCGTAACTACGATGCTTCATCGCGCCTCCGAGTGATAAAATTTCAAATTTGCTACTCTTCAGCAAAGCTTCAAAGACATTCTTGGATTGGGTCCCAACACCGCTTGGCGATAATGGATGGTCTCCAAGAGTTAATACTTTTATTTTTTTTGTCATATTTGATCCTTCAATATTATGGAGGCTAAAAACCTCAACGTTAATATATTATAACATCAAATAACCGGTATGTCAAGTGTTTTTTATTTTTTTTTAAACTTTTTATCTCGTGCAATGGGCAGTATTGTTGAAAGGGCACCTTGAACATGAGTTTCTATTCTTTACTTTTATTCCCTTATTTATCAAATTGCAAGCATCTGTTAGTACCTTTGTTGCATTTGTTGTCTTCTTGGGTCCAGATGTTACTCGGAAGATCTCAACATTGTCCTTCTTGGCTGTTCTCTTTAGAAGTCCAAAATATGTCTCAACCATCTTTGGTTCAACGTCATGTTTTTCACAAAAGAACTTTTTATAAAGCGTAAGCTGGTAAGTTGTCATTGGTTCGCTTTTTCGTTTCATGTCCCAGCCCCAAGAGCAAGACTTCCAATCAATAATGTGAAACTTTCCATCGGGCGTCTTGATAACAAGGTCAATGAAGCCTTTGAGATAACGTGTGAATTGCAGCTCTTGAATTGGCTCGTAGATGTCTTCTTCTGAAGAGTAGACCTCATAGCCCGGAAACATCTCTTGAAGAGCAGGAAAGACCTTGTGGAAGATCTCACGGCTTTGTTCGCGCATCTCCACTATCATTTTGTTCTTTGGTTTCTCGTCTAGATTTTTGAGCTCCAACAAGAAAGCAGTATCAAAGTACTCTGCATAGTCTTCGGGTTCGAGATTACCTAATGCTGATTGTTCGCATACTGCGTGGATGGCTGATCCGAATGCTGTGTAAATGTTACCCGTAAAGCCTTTGAGACCGTCTAGATATTGAAGCTTCCATTTATATGGACACTCCGTAAAGATTTTTAATTCTGAATAAGAAATGTGTTGTTTTGACATAAAGTCCTCCGTGTCCTAATAAGGTAACACGGTGGAGAATGTTTGTCAAGTATTTTTATTAACTTTTTGAATAATATTCGCCGGAAATCTTTTTTCGAGCCCTCAATGATTTTACTTGCTCATCAGCCATGCTAATCATAGCGTTTTTAATTTCATCCCAATTAGGAAATTTATTTTTATAGAACTCATCACCATTCTTTTCTACATTTTGTAAAAATTCTTTTTTAGTTTTTAAAGCAGCATCAATGTATTTATCAAACATTGAAATTTCCTTATCTATCCACTCATCGTTATTTTGAGCTAAGAGTTTTTCATATTTCTCTTTGTCTTTCTCAATTTTTTCTTCGGCTCGTCTTGTTGCTGCTTTGGTGCGTGTGGCCTCTACCGATTTTTTTGAAAAGTCTTTTAAAGTTTTAGAGATTTCATCTTCTGAATAATTTTTATCGGAAGCATTTGAAGCCCACTTAATGATTTTAACAAATGTTGATCCCATCTGATTAATTCTTTCCATTGTCTTTGGGTTGTTTAGAGCCTTTTTTGCACCTGATGATGTAATAGGGAAACCAGTGTCGTAATCAAAGTCTTGTTCCATGAGAACATTGTCTAGTTCTTCTTTGATGATTTGTCTCAATGTTCGTTTATCTATTTTCATCTTTCAATTCCTTTATTAGCAGAGCAAGCGTCCGATATAAAACAGGACACATTTGCTTTAAATCATTTGTTTCGCCAATAAATAGTTCTTCAAAGCCTTTTGCCCAATATTCACTTACTGATGTGCAAGCATAAGCAGAAGGAAAGATGCCAACGCAAATCTGATTAAGTGCGTCATATCCGACATCCCGAAAAAGGAAGTCGTCAATGGCCCGATCATACTCAACATCAATATCAAAATCAGCGGGGACTTTATACTTCTGCGAGAGCAGATTGGACAAGGATCTTCTTTTTGCGAGGAATTCTCTTTGTAATTGTCCGGACTCATAAATAAACTCTTGGCTATTTTGTTCAACAGCATGGGAGATTTCATGAATGATGTCTTCAATCATGTCCATCTCCTCTTCTTGTTCGTTTGTCACATAGATCGCATCGTTTTCATAAAAAGCATTGATCTCTCTCTCTTCCATTTCCGGAAACTTGCCGACATAAATTATCTCTATGTTCTGAGTGAGAAAAAATGGAACTCGAGCTGCAATGTAGTTCAGAACGAACTCGAGATTCACCTCTTCGGGTAAAGCATCTTTAATGATAACAGATACTCCATTTAAACTAAAATGATCTCTCATTTTTTTCGACCTTTTTATTGATTCGTGAACCCACATGACAACTCCTTTTTTCTTATTATAGCATATAAGTTATAATATGTCAAAGAAGTTTTGAAGCTTCTGTTGCTAATTTCGATCTTTCACCTTTCTTAAAGGTAATGTGACCAGACAGTGGAGACTCTTTGAACTTCTCAATTGCATAAGTCAAGCCGTTAGATGTTTCGTTAGTGTAGACATTATCGATCTGTTCGATATCTCCAGTAAGAACAATCTTTGTGTTTTCTCCAATGCGAGTAAGAATAGTCTTTACTTCGTGAGCTGTGAGATTTTGTGCTTCATCAATGATGACGTAAGCATTTGAAATGGAGCGTCCACGAATATAAGTGATTGCGTCGATCTCAATAACACCTTTCTCAAGATAAAGATCAAGCATTGTCCGATCAGATCCCATGATGTATTGCATGTTGTCAAAGATAGGCTTCATCCATGGAGCCATCTTTTCTTCCATTGTTCCAGGAAGAAAGCCGATGTCTTTGCCCAGTGGTTGGACCGGTCTCGAAATGATGATGCGATTGTAACGTCCTTTTTCAAGCCCTAGGACTTGTTCTAAGCCCGCAGCCATTGCCATGAGGGTCTTACCACTACCGGCACGTCCAATCATGCTTACAAAGGGAATGTCGTCGTTCATAAGCATGTCTAAGCCACACTTTTGCTCTTTGTTTCTTGGTTTGATTCCCCAAGAGAAAGTATCATCTCTACGAGCGATTGGTTTGATTGGATTACTCCAGCCAGAAAATCTAGCAATTGCTGTTTTCTTTTCGTTCTCGACTGAAACAAGCATGACGTATTGGTTTAGGTACAACACGATGCCTTGTTCCAATGCGTCTTCCTCATAAAGCCAAACGTCTTGATTATCATAAAACTCGTCAACCATAAAGTCGTCCACGAGAAACTTTGAAAACCCTTCATAGATAACATCTCGAGATGCAACAACTTGTGAAGAAACATAGTCTTCCGTCAACAACCCAAGGGCGTCTGCGATAACTCGCATATTGACATCTTGAGAAACAACAATTGTCTTGCGTTTTGGGCTCTCAGCTCTAATAGCTAAGGCAGCAGCAAGAATGAGGTTGTCCGAGGACTTATGAGAGAGACCCTTTGGGAGCTCCTCTAGTGCGTTCTCCTCCGCTTTAACAAAACGGAGCACTCCTAACCCCTTGCCAAGTCTAACACCCTTTGAGAGACTACCAGAGACCCTTAGAGCGTCAAATCGCCTAATGGCTTGTCGTGCATGAAACCCCACGGAGTCTTGTCGGGTCTTATGCTTATCTAATTCTTCCAAGACCTTGATTGGTACAAACAGGTCGTTATTTTCGAACTTCTCGAAACACTCGCTATCCGAAAGGAAAACGTTTGTATCGATGATTAAGTTTTTTTTTGCCATGATGGCTCCTTAGTGGTTGTAGTGCTCGTTGAGCATTTTTTCTATTATTGGCCTGAGGGCTTCTTGCAGGTCGATTTTCTCATTTTTATGAGTTGATTCATTTATCTGGTCGCCCCATTGTGCACGCATGTCCATTTCCCGGTTATTTTTATCCCTAACCCTCTTAGATTCCTGCTCGCTATCAAATGAACCTATTAAGTTCCCAATGCCACGTTGTTTGTCTTCTTTGGTGTATTCGTCGTAAAGAGCCCAGATAACATACCCATATGTGGATTTCATCTTTATTCCTGTGTTTCTAATTTTTGAAATCAACTCAGTCAATTTTTTCCTTGATTCCTTAGCCAGCTTTGGATAAGTCATTTTATATTTCTTCAAATCGACTTCAACGAAATGTGGTAAATCCGATTTGGATTTAAAATTGTTTGTCGCTGTTTTTACTTTTGTTTTAACAGTATTCCAAGCATCCGCAAGCCCCTCAGAGAGTTCGTCGTTCTGTAACCATGCGACATTTTGTTTAAGTTCTTGAAGAAGAGTTGCCAAATCAAAGAAAAGACTTTGTAGTTCTTTGATTTTATTTTCATCTTCTGGGATGTTCGTTGCTATCTTTTCAAGCTGGGTCTTTACACCTTGTGGATCTAGAGTGGACCAACCTTTAGCATTAGCAAGTTTTCCGGTGTCCACTAGCTGTTCAATGAGTTCTGGGTCACTAATGCTTCCGCTTGTCGAAAGGGGGTCGGTTGGCGCATCCTCTTCATCACTTTCTACATCAGTCGAATTGGAAGGGCTATCATCTACGCTACTCTCGTTATCGTTAGTAACGTCATCTAAGTCTTCATCAGATGCTTCTTCACCTTTTTTCAACTGGTCTATGATGGTTTTCATAGCAGGGGCTTGCCCGAGCTGAAGTGTGAGATATTTTATTGTTGTACTCTTTCCTTCTAACAATTCACCAATAGCCGGTATGCTTAAGACAGCCTTGATATTGGCCGAGTTGTTACTAATGAAAGCACTAAAGTGGGTTGATAGTTTTGCATGTTTTTTAATATTACCTAAAAACACATCGACCGAGGTATCTTCGGTGCTGTCGGCGGCTTCTGATTCATCATTATCGATATTATCTAAGTCCAGCTCGTCCCAAAGATTGGCCTCTGGGCGCTCCGATTCTGCAGCCTCATTTGTCGGACTTGGGAGAGAATATAGGATGAAATAACACAAGAGTTGCTTCATTGTTTCTAGGGTATTGTCGTCTTGGAATTTCTGGTTAATCATAATGTCGATGGGCTTCAATTCTTGTTGTGTGGAGTTTGTTTTCAAAGTCTCGACGAAAGGCTTTATTTGTTTCACAACATTTTCGGCGGCTTTTATGGAGGCTTGGGGAATATCCATATCAGGAAGAACTATGCCCCTAAGAGTTGGAGAAAATTTATTGGTTTTAAGATGTGCTGAGATGAAATTTGCAAAGTCTAGATCTTCATCTTGCATCATATTCTCAACAAGTTCTTTTTCATTTCCGTACATCCGGTCGAGTGCATATTCTATAAGTTTTCCTACATCCTTTTCGGTAAATGCTTCCAAGGCACCGTCCAATATTTTTCCTTCAGATAGACTATCATCATTCAGACCTTCAATGATGAAATTTGCAAAGTTGGTGAGTGCTTCGTATTCTTTTTCGCTTTTTCCACCCAACCAAGTTTGGGCATCGCCAAGGAGCTCGAATACTTCATTCACATCATCCTCGCCAGCCTCTTCAAGTTCTTCCGTAGCTCGAGACATGTCCTCTTCGTCTACAGGGTTGGTCAATCTTGCCCACATTTTCTCGGCGTTTTGTACAATTCTATTGGCATTGGGGAACAGTTCTCTAAGCTTTTTTATAAAGGCATTTTCGCCCTGTTCGTCGTTACCTCTTTCTGAGGTTGACTCTGAGTCGTCAGATATGGCTTCCGAACCTTCTTCTTGAGCCAATAGTTTTTCAACCTTTTCTTTTATAGTTGGGTCAAGTTGGCTTTTTATTCCGAAATAGTTCTCTATTATGATGGAGAGATTTTCCAAATCATCAACAACCTTTATCAGAGTTGTCTCATCAATGGTTTCACCTTTTGACAAAAGGATAACCTTCTTCATTGTTTCGATGAATTCTTTCATCAGTTTTGAAACTGCTGTTATGGCCTGATCGATGGTTTGTGGCGCGCCGTTGTGAGTCCCAACAAAAGAAGGAAAGAGGCTAAAAAACTTTTCATTTTTGGCAAACTCTAGAATTTTTCTAGAACTATCTATGGCCAGCGATGTTTGTTGTTTTTCAAGTGAAGAACTGAGAGATGTCTCGTAAATATTCAACATTTGACCGAAAGAGTAGTTGACAATTTTTAACTTACCTTCTCTATCATCCTCTTCGGTTAGGAATATTCCGGATAGGCCTTCTTCAACCACATCTTCATCGTCACCTACTTCAACATTTTCTGGTGGTAATTCTACCGGGATGTCATCGACGCTGCTCTGCGTTAGACGAGACTGTTCAATTTCACATCTTTCTATGATGCTTGCAATATTTGCTTGAAGTCTTGTCATATACTTGTTGAGTGACTTTTTCAAAGAAGAACCATCGAGCATTGGATTTGCTGAGCTTCTGGAGGCATACTTGGAATATGCATCCATCATTGATTTTAAAGACTTTACACCTTTCAACATTGAAACTAGTGAAGTTTGGAGTTCCACCTTTCCTTCTTTTGAAATCTCTTCCTTGTTTCCGAATAGACCTTCTTCAAGACCAGCATCAGACTGCTGTACTTTGGAACTTAGTGCCCGAGCTTCTCCTTCATTGTCTTCATCATCATCGGGAATATCCCCTCTTATTATGTCCTGAAGGACGCTCAGTAGCGTGGCGAGTTCTCGAGATTGATGCTTAAGTAAGAACTGATCCATAAAGCCATCTTTCTTGCCGTCTTTAGAAAAGAACCTGTCTAGCTGATTTTTGAAACCATTGTATAATTGCTCATATCTTGCATCTTGAAGGCTAGCATCTGCTTCGGCTGAGCTTTGGCCCTCCTTCGCTGCTGCAGTTTCATCAGGCAACGCTTCATTGTTTGAAATTGGACCAAACACTTTTGTTGCGAGGTCCATAACATCTATTTCTTTATATCTCTCGCTATTGTCAAAGAGTTCTTTTAATTTCACAACCTCATTGTAAATGAGGGTTGCATCTTCAGGGGAAAGTGGGCTGGGGTTTTCGACATTGGAGTCGGGCTTTACTACGTCGGTTTCAGATCCATCTTCATCGAGATCTTCGGTTAGGAATATTCCGGATAGACCTTCTTCAACTGTTTCATCCGAATCTGCATCCGTTGGATCTGTTTCATCTTCTTCCGCATCGTTGATACCATCGCCATCAGAGTCTGGGTTGTTCGGATCTGTATCACTATTGGCTTCATCATTGTCTTCGACAGGTGTAACATCTTGTAGCGCAGATGATAAAAGTTGTTTAAATTCTTCATTCGCCATCAACTTTGGAAAGTTGTTGATACTTGAGTCAAGGTCTTCTAGAGTGGATGCAACGATACCAACTGTGTCTGTCATTTCTCCTTGCGCATCAACTGTTGAACTGTCTGCATTGTCAAAAGAAACATTGTTACCAGCAAGATATTTTTCAATTACACTTTCTATCCTGTCTATATCTGGTCCGCCTCCCTTGACTGTGTATTTTTTTGACAAGGCTGTTATCGTTTTTTTGAATTCTTCAACATTTCCGCCGGCTTCTTTCCACTTGGCAAACAAGCCCTTCAAGACTGCTTCGGGACTGCTCTGCATCTCGTCAGTACCTCTTATTTCAACGCCAAATTTTTGCTTGATTGCTTTTGCCAAGTCAATCGATAGGTCTTGAGATAGGGTTGCTACTTCTTCTTTATTGGCTTCTATTGCCGATATTGCAAGTGCTCTTTGAGACTTGTTTGTCATGGCTGATTTAACACTTTCAGTAACCTTGCCTCTTGTTTTTGCCATTTGTTGCAAGAGGAAAATTATAAAATTTCGACTTTGCAAAACAGCCATGTCTTCGTATACTCTGGTATTCTTTTTGGATATCGTGGATATTTTTTTTATAACACGTTGACGAATAGATTCAGTTTTTTTGTTGAATTTTTCTAACTCAGTGTCTATCTCGGATATAGCATTATCAACTACTGGAACAACCTTTTCGGGCGCTGGACTATTTTCGATGTCTTGTGCTTTTTCGAGAGCATCATTTGCTGCAGCAATAGCTTTTGCAATAGCTTCAGTTGGTTCTGCAGCAATGGCCTGCATACCTTCAAAGAATTCTGGTGTAACAAGGCCCCAAACGTTCTTGAGATCCTCTAATGTTGCGGCTGGATCCAATAGGGTACTCATGATTTTCCGGACTTCTTCATATTTTTGTTGTTTAATAAGCTTGTTGAACTTTTGTCTCAATGATTTCAGTGGTCGATTTCCTGGTTTAGTTTGGGTCATGGTTTTTTCTACCTGTTGGTTTATATTTTCAATTTCTTGTTTTATTTCGGGGGTCTGTAATTCTTCTTTCTTAATCACAAAAGCATCGACAGCCTCAGAAGAGGCTTCTAGTGGTGTAATACTTAGTACTTCGGGGTTTAGACTGAGACCTCCATCTTCCGTTGGGATAAATAGCGATAGTGCACTATCATAAATCTTAATGTCTTGTGGCAAGTCTTTCCATTGGGTGTCACTGGCATCTTCAATATCAGTTGCTTGAACCAAGTTGGCTAATTTCTGAACCATTTCGTCAGCTTGTTGTTCAGAAAACCCAACCAACACCTGTCCAAGCTTTTTCAACTTATTGATAGAGGTTCCGCCTAGCTTTAGAGAAGTTTTTTGCACTGGGGTTGCTGAAACATCAGCATCATCGGATGTTGCATTTGCAGCATCACTTACAGCCTCATCTGAAGATTTTTTTATATCGTCGATTACCGTACCTAGTTCATTGTCTATTTGCACCCAACCGCCGGCTCTCTTATTGTCATTAGTTGCATTTTTTATAGGATTTATTTTTCTCCTAATTTTTGGCTTTGCTTTGATGGCGGCTGTCTTGACTGCCTCACTATCTATTGTTGTTGTTTCTTTTTTTTCAACTTTCGTTGCGATTTGCTTGATGTTGGAAAGCTTATCCATTGCATCGTCGATTGCTCTTTTGAGTTTTTTATTGGGGCCGAACAAATCATCGCCTTCCTTGGCTAAACTTATCAATTGTTCGAAACTCAGTGCTTTGCTTATTTCATCAACTAAATCTACAAGATCTTCATCTTCTGATGGAACCCCAACAAGTGGCGACTCTTCATCACTATTTGATGATGTATTATTGGCTGCTTGGGGAGCATCATTATCCTGCTTGTCATCTTCTTCATCTTCGTCGGCTTCGTCTTCTCGCATGATCTCTTCAGCGACGATCTTATTTATTGTTGACGCGTCAAACTCTCGAGACTCGTAAAGAGCTTTGATTTCGGAATGCTTGATTAGTAGTTTGGCTAATTGTTTTTTATTCACTTGTTTTGGAACCTCTTCTTCGTTTGCTGCCTTTTGATTGCATCCTCTCTGGCTTGAGGCGTGTTGTCACCATCTTTTAATGCTGTGGCGAATGCATCCTCAATTGCGGCACCTAGATATCCCGAATCTCTACCTTTCATTTTCTGGACAACCTTAGGATCGTTCATCGCTTTAGATGCATCAACTAATTTTCTTTTTAAGTCACTTGCGGGAACAGGTTTTGGCGGTTGTCCATCTTCAACTTCATCTTCTATAAAGCCATCGGTACTGTTCGCAATTGCGGGATGCTCATCCTCACTTAGGACTGCTTCAATCTCTTCTAGAATAATTTTTCTTAAATCTTCATTTGTTATTTTCATCTTTTATCCCCCATTTCGACATAAATAGTTCATTCATCTACAATGTCGAGACCCAAATTGCTTATTTTGAGCATATTCTGAATCATATCTTGAAGTTCTGGGTCTTGGCCAATGGCATAGCCCATCATGCAGATTGATGCCATCTCACCAACCTCCATCTTCACATGTGATGCTTTTTGTGACCATGACATTAGCTGTTCAAAAACTTTTTTGAATTCAGGGTCTTTTTGGCACCTTGCAATAATCTTATCCATCAATTCGTTATCTAACATTTTTTTACCTCTTTAAAAATTTATCCCAACTTGGGGGTGTTTTATCAATTCGAAATGCACGGGTTACATCATAACGAGGAACGCGTGGCTCTTTAATTAGTTCCATAGAAGCCTCAAACGGCGTTTTGTCGCCCTTTCTTTGGTTGCAGCGACTACAAGACGTTACAAGGTTTAGCCAGCCTTTATCGCCACCTCTTGACTTCGGTAGGACATGATCTAGAGTCATTTTACGGTAATGATCTTTCTTACCACAGTATTGACATGTTAGATCGTCTCTCCAATAAATATTACCTCTTGTTGGAGATAGAGGAATTGGTCTGGTTCTGATGTATTTGTTACAGACGATAACCGATGGATAATAAAAAAGGGCACAAGGCTTTTGAGAGTGATTCTCAATTGCCCGTGCCCTTTCGGAGTACACCATACTAAATCCCCGATCAGCAGGGATTATTGAAATTGGCTGCCATGCAGCGTCTAGCGTTAGCGTCATTAGTTTTTCTTCCACAGTACATTTAACTAGTTCTTCGACATTAACTTGGATGCATTTCCATCCGGTGGAACCTTGCTTAGTGCAATTTCTGCGAGATCGAAATTGTCAACAAAAGATTTCATTTCACCAAATGCTTTCTTGTAATCTGGTTCCATGATAACTTCTGTTTTTCCACCGTGACCATGAATTGCATGCACTTCGCCAACGTTATCATAAATTGTTACAGTGGGATGATCTGATAACCAAGTCAATGCGACCTTTCCGTTGTCAAAGACAAATCCTTGAGCAACTCTTCCTGTTCCTGATATACCACTTTCATCTTCAGCTCTATTTAAATAAAAAATTTTCATAATTAAATCCATTCGTCATCGAAGTCAGAATCTTCTTCAAAATCCTCAACATCGTTTTTATTCTTGTTCGTTGAATCCTTGCCTTCTGTTTCGGTTCCTTGGAACTCCTTATATAGAGCGATTGTTGGTTTATGTAGATGAGCAACAAATTCAAGAACGTCCATAATCACTGCGTAGGGGTTTTCACTCAATGGCACAATCCGCAAAATAGAATCTTTAACATAGATTGTTGCCAATTGCCCTTCATCATCTGATATTTCAAGTTCTCGGTCTGACATATGGATGCAATGAAGATGGTCTTTGTCACCAAAGAAGTTACGCATTGAGGTTATATAAAAAGACTCCATTTCCTTAGATTCCAACTTGAGATCAATACCAAAGTTCTTAAGGTCTTCGAGTTTACTTATTAAATCCATTTTTTGCTACTCCTTTTCTGTGTGTTTGATATTTTGTTTGTGTGTGTAATAACAATATAACATGTTTTAAGAACCTTGTCAAGCAATGTTCACATCTTTTTTAAAAAAAGCGCTCAAAACGAAAAAAGTCTGAGCATATTTATATATATTATATTATATTAAGATTACTATTCTATTTCTATATTATAATTTCTTAATACATCATTTAACTGTTCTATTGTTAAACCTAAGAAAGAAGCAATATCAGTTTTAGTTTTACATAGAGCTGCTGCTACTCTCAACATAGACTCTTTAGTTACTCTAGGCATAGATATCCAAAGAGGTATGCCATAAAGCTTCCCTCTGAATAATCTAGATGCCATTTCTATTTTAATGCCTATCAGTTCTTCCAAGGTAAGATCTGATACTATATTGAGAAAGTTCTCATTTATTCGATCTTCTTTCTTTAAATTTGAAATAAATGATCTTTTTTTTATCTTTTCGCTTGACAAGAAGCCTCCAGCATGTTATATTACTATGTGTGTGTAAGATTATAAAAATGTTGTTGGAGGATTATTGTGGATTTTGAATATCTGGTGTTTCTAGGTTCGGGCTAAGTTCTTCTTCGTAAGAGTCGAGAAGTAACTTTAGATTGTAAAGACCCCATTTTTTATACATTTCTTTGTCATCGTTGTTGTTGAGATCGAGATATGCATCTGAAAAATAAGACTGAACTAAGTTAAATGTGTCATAGGCTTGATTGCGACCTGTAGAATCACCTTCTAGTCCACCGCCAAACTGTTCCCGTTCTGATTCTTGAGATTTTTTCTTTTCAACGTCTTTCTCAACTTGAGATAAATTCTTTGCAGATTCCTTTTCAGCAGTCAATTCGTCAGAAACAACATCATTGGCATCTCCAAGTTCCTCTTCCTCTTCTTCTGTAAGCATTAGAGCCTCCATGAGAGAGTCGAGTTCCTTTTCGATATCATCGATGTCACCATCAGCTGGTGCTTGTAGGGTATCTGTCTCTGCTGGTTCTGCAGCAAGTGTTTCATCGCCGGCTACATCCTCAACGCTACCTTCTGCTGATAATGCGTCAAGTTGATCAAATAACCTTACAAAAGCAGCAAGAAGGTGATTTGTGAATGATTCACGTTGCTCAGGGCTAGTTGTGAGTTGTTGGAACTTGGTTTTAATAGATGGTTTTGCTTTTCGAATTGCATCACGTAATTTATTAATTCCAGTACTAGGATGTGGATTGGCCATATCTTTAGCTTCATTTATAACGGTGTTGCGGTCTTTTTCTAGAAACTCGCGGATACGAGAACGAACCCAAAGACGAACCGAGTCTTCCTTGCGTTTTTCTTCCTTTAGGATTTCAATACCAGGATTTACGATTGTTCTTCGAACAAACTCTCTTAATAATTTTTCATCTTTGTGATTCATTTTAGCCTCTTATTTTCTTTTGATTTTCAAACGGATTGAACGACTTTCTTTTAAGACATTTCGGATAGAGCGCTTAAGACTTTCTTGTCTTACGCGGGTTCTTTCATCGTCTCGAGCGGGATCTGATTCTGAGTTGCGCCGACGTCCTCTAGCTCTTTCTTCCAATTCATCTTCTTCCGTGATGTATTTTTTATCGCCGCAAGATCCTTCTTTCATACCACATTGTTTTCCACACTTTTCACAAGCACCTTCTTCAAGTTCTTCAACTTCGTGAATTCGATCTGCTTGATAGCGATCTTCGTGACCAACAAACTTATCAGCATTGTGAGTCTTAGCATTCATGCGACCTTCTTCAAGCTCAGCTTCTTTTTCTTCTGCTGCAGCTGGCGCACCGCCTTTAGGAGGCTTATCGTCATCAGTGGGTTTTTTGCTTTTTGATTTCTTGTTTGCAATCTTGTCTCGAAGAGCTTTAGGTAACTTCTTCTGCCCAGTCGTCAGGCCGTTTTCATCCTTGCTCTCATTCAAAATTCCGAACTTCTTAAGTAAAAGTCCATTTAATTCATTATTTTTCCATTCTTTAAGTGACATCTCGTTCATCTCCTTTAGTTTAAGACCGTCTTCATATTCTCTTAAGAGGACGTTGCCCTTAAGCATAGCCTCTTGTTCGATTTTTTTCATCTTATCATTCTCTAAGTAGTAACCCGGGCCATTGTAACCTCCAACGTCCAATCTACCTTCCATATTCTGATGGTGGTGGATTAGTTCGTGAGCAATTGACCTCAACATGTCTTTTGGGTGTCGACCATCAATGAAGATATGCACCTCAAAGCTCTGAGGGTCATAATAGGCCGTCTTTCCAAGGACATTGGACTGGTTACTAGGGTCTGAGTCGAAAACGACTACAGGAGGCTTCTGGAAGCCTAGTTTTTGATTGAAATGATCATACATGCCATCAATATGAGTTTGTAAATCAGCTATATCAAGTTCAGTGTTATTTTTTATTTGGCAAGACATGCTATAATTAGTCCCCTTTATTACTTTTGGTAAGTGAAAATAGGGGAATAAAGTCATATTCTGACGCCCCAAAGGTGAGGATTTTGCCTATTAAGACCACGTTTTCGAGCCTGGTTTCTTCTATAACCTCGATTAATAGGCCTTCTTTGACCTCAAAAGACTCTGCTAGGAGGTCAACGCACCAAGATTTCCATGAAACCATGTCTCCTGGTGACAAATTAGCCTCTTTCGATGCTCCTAGTGCTCTATTTTTGATAGTTTTAAACTTTTTTTGGTCATTTTTCACTAATTTGACCCCCCATTTAACTAAATGGAGGCAAATTGTCATCTGTATCAGTCATATTTGCGTCATAGTGAGGTGTAACTTGGTCCATAGAGCCATCTTTCATTTCATATTCGAGATAATGCTTCACCGTTTTGATATAATCGGCTGCAATTGTGATCTTTGCTTGAACCCAAGGCTTTAAGTCGGTGTCATCACTTAGCATTTCCAACATTTTGCCTGAATACTCATGCACATCGGTCAATTGACGCTTCGCCATGCGACCTTCTCCATCGGAATCGTGGTTTTGCGGCATACTTAATTCAACCTGAGCCAGTTCCATCTCTTCTTTGATGATTATTTTTAATTTTTCTTTCGAAATCTTCATTTTAGTTCCCCATTTTGATATAGATTAAGCTTAAAAGCAGTATAATAGCGGTCTCGGGCTCCAAAAGAGTGCCGATCAACAACATAAGTAGAAATACAGCTCCGCTTTTAACAATATTTGCCACAAATTCCTCTTCTTTTAGCATTATTCGCCTCCTCCACCATCACCACCGCCATCTGACCCGTCCGAATCAGTGGAAAATCCCCAATATGGCCAATAAGCATCACGTTTCTTGGATTTTTTCTTCTTTTTCTTCTTTTTGCGCTTCTTACGCTCATCGATATCGGAAATAATAGAAATTTTTATTTTTTTCGTTGGTTTATCATCCGATTCCTCCTCTAGAACTCCAAATCCCGGAGGAGCTGACTTGGAACGACTAAAATCCGACACTCTTTTGAGCCCTTTTGCACCTGTTGTTTTGGATCCACCCAAACCGATCATGCGCTTCTTCTTAGCTTTGTGTCCTTTTTCGTGAGGACGCATGCGTCTCTCTTGTATTTCTTCGAGATCTAGCAAATCAGATTGTTTATCAACTAGGTTCAGCACGTTCTCAAGGTTTTTTGTCATGTTATTTCTACATTTTTCATCAATCTCTTCTATGGTACCGCAAAAATAAGACTCCAATTCCCATTGTAAGTCAATTTCGTGCTCTAATTCAATAGATGAGAACCCTGTTTTGCCCACAAAGTAGTGTGAAGGCTTCGTTATACCCTTCCATGTGGTCTCCATGGTGTCCATCCACGTCACTTCTTCAACATCTAGGCCCATTTCCTCCTTGGTTTCTCTCCAGAAAGCGAAAGGGGCTTCCTCGCCTGCCATAAGATGGCCTCCAATGGAGTCCCATTCGTGAGAATCTGACCGTTGAGCAACAATGAACTTGCCATCAGAGGTAACAATGATGCCTTTTGCGATTTCTTCAATGTCTTTTATGAGCTTATCTGGGAACTTTACGACGATATCGAAGTCTGGGTAAGCTCTTTTGAGTGTTTTGATGGCATCATGCTCTTTTGGATCGTCATCGTAGTGCAATCTAGAGCCTAATTCATATAGTCTTTGAGCTTTTGTTGCCCCATTGGTGTAAAAAATCCCGTCAACTTCAATTTGCAGTCGTCTTACGAGGTTTTCAACTGAAGAATCCTCATGATCGAGACTATTATCTCGAGAAGTGACGATGAAAACAGTAGTACCGGACTTCTTAAAGGCTGCAATTCGTTTGATTACCTCCTTGTTTACTCCTCCAAACTGGTAAATCTCTTCTCCTTGAGCAGATTTATTGTAAAATGACTTTACAATTGTGTTATCGAAGTCGAATGTGACGACTTTTCCATTGCGATTGTCTTTTAGACTGCCCATGGATTCAAATAGTTTCTTCATTTGCATACCTCCACTTATAGTATAGCTTATTTTTGAAGGTTTCGCAGCATTTTCTTGCGAATTTTCAACATTTCTTGTAGATTATCGCTTGGCTTCCACGTATTATCCAACCTAAATAACCCCACATCAACGATAACGAGGTCTCCTGCTGCATTTGCCATAATATTTTGGTCATGCAAGTCCTTAGCCATCAGCCCAGTTTGCTTATGTAGCGCTACAATTGCAGCATGAAGGCCTCGAGATGTCAAAAACTCTCTCTCATGGCTCGAGCCTGTTCTTTTTAGTTCCGGTTGGTTGTACGCCATAGGAATTTGAGTAAACCTTCTTGCTGAACCAAGCGCCGTCTTGGCATAGTCAGAGATTGCACCATCAATACGGTCTGGCTTTTGCTTTGCTGTCAAGCCAGCAACCATAATCTTGAAAGCGATTTGAATAAAAACGGCATTTGCGCCTAGGCTCTCCGGCGACTCTTCTTCTAAGATCTCTATAAGATGCACTGCTGAAGAACCAGCACCCAAACTATTGGTAAATGCTGCTTTTCTGTTTGCAATGAATCTCTTACCTAGGGCAGGATTAGCTTCAAGCATCTTCATCGTACTTAATAACTCATCTGGACTGACATCAGCTGCTAGTGAAGCCATTTTTTCAATTGACATATTGCCCATGTACTCACCATCCCAGTCATTTGTTAGTTGGTGTGCGAAGTATTCCATGCGACTTGCAACATATTGGATGTTGTTTTGAATGTAGTGAGTAAATCTCTTGGACATATCTCGCATTCCACTGTAGACGTCACCAGCTGCTGCTAGACGCCATGGTTTATTCTTGCCATGTAGGAAGCTGGCGTCTGGTATAAACGATGCCTGAGCGTCCGTCAGGGGGGCTAGAACCTCCATTGCAATGATTGTCACATCTTTTATCGGAGACCATGCATCAAAGACCTCTGGAAAGTGTTTTTTGATCAAAGTATTCGTCGATCTAGCATCACTAATTGTCTGATAGTTGGCGATCTCTCTTTCTGCCGCATCACCAATGACGATTTTGACCGCACATTTGCTTTTAAGACTGTTTGATGCCAAGTAAACCGTGCCATTCATGCCTTTTCCGAGCTCTTTCTCAACTGAATATCCTTTTTCTTCGAGACTTTGCTTTGCAACATCCACTGGGTCGCCTACAGATGAACTTGGAGTCTTCGAAATGGACCCATCGGTTCCTTTTGTTGGTCGATCTGCGAAGAACTCGCGGTCAACAGAGTCCATATCATCAAAACTTGAACTCTCGTTAATGTGGGCCGTCATCTCATGATGGGTCATGAAGGGTGCATAAGCTCTATTCAGCTTTCTTTTGGCACGGGCGATCATTACATCTCGATATTCCCAATCTCCAACGTCGTGACCTGTGCCATATTCATGATAGGTTCCATTGTCAGGTTCTGAAGCAGTACCAACGGTGCCCATCATTGAGCCTTCTTCGAGTTCTTCCTCTTCGCCTAAGAGTTTACCTTGGGGATCAATGGCTTTATTGGGATGTGGGTTGTGTTCATTTCGATCAGCCATTCCGTTGAAGGTTTTTTCGTCATCAAGCGGCGCATCATTGTGCAAATCATTTGCATCTTTGACATTTATTGAGCGACCAGCACCAAATGTCACACCAGATTGTCCAATTTCCTCAAGCTTTTCTTTTTCTTTAGGTTTAAATCCACCGGCATATCCAGCAACAGCTACAACACCGCTCATTTCATCGAGACTTTTCTTCTTTTTGATTTTTATCTTCATTTTCGGCACCTCGATATTAAATAGTGCAACCGATGAACAAGTCGACAAAGGTTTGTCGCCAAATTTTTTTTCTTTCAAGTGCTTATTTAATAACTTATTCTAAAAATTGGACACATTCGAGACATTTTTTTTAAAGATATATCTACTCGCAACCCCAAGTGGAATATCCAATCTCCAAAGTGTCTCCTTGTTCTGGCGCATCCTCATAGGCAAACACAACAGCATTTAAAATCTCGTCATATTCCCAACCAGATACGACTAGTTGTCCATTTATCGACACGCGAAGCGTGTCGAGGTGTGGATCTTCGGAATCTAACTCGAAAACAGTTTGTATTGAAACCTCTAGTGCGATCTCTTCCATCTTTGTGCCCCAATCTTCGCCGCAAATGCTCCACCATTGAGATCCATAATGCTGTACGATGTCATAATATCCCCAACCAGGTTGAGTATTCCATCCAGTGCCAGAGGGGCATCCTTGCGGCACATCTCCGATGATGGCATATGGAATAAACTTGTCGGGCTTCACAGAATCAAAATCGGTGATGAAAGAATTTACAGTAAAGGGAGAATTATCTGGTTCATCGGACAGAAAAATCGCGATAAGAGTAGCATCAGGCCTCATCCACGTCACGCACTCTCCAACAATCATGCAATCTCTTAACATCTGCAGACCCTTCTCCCATCCTGAGCCCGTTATTCCAATAGAATTGATAGCAGCGACAGATTCGTTTAGGGGATCTATGGAATTTCGCGAAGAAATTTGTCCGATTAACTCGGGCGAGTCGGTTGTAATAAAGCTAATTTGAAAATCAGGTGAATATGATAGAAAAACATGCATAAAGTCGGCCATATTCTGCCCAAGCATACTCTGATAGATGGACATTGAGCCTGAGTTGTCAATGATCCAAATAATGTCGACAATTAACTTTGAATCTTGGATCCACCGCTGTACTGTTTCGTTAGATAGTACGGCTGTTCCAACAACTGACCCGTTGAAGATGGGTGTCAAAGGATCGCTAGATAATATATCATATGTTGTCAAGTCACCTACCTCATCCATGGGAACGTAATTCGCAAAAAACTCAATCTTCTCACCCGGTGATAAAGTCCATGGAAGTCCTGGGAGTGTTCCATAGTTAATTGTAATATCAGGTGGGACTGATGCCATAATGCTTATGTTGTCAATGGCTAAATCAATGTTGCCATCATTCTGGATAGCTATTTCCGTAGTTGTATCACATCCCAACAAGGGGCTTCCAAAGTCATGTTCTGCGGGCATTACAGTTATTACCGGTGCATCACCATTCCCATTAAGCCAAACGCCTTCAGAAGGCATCTCATCGCCCTCTAAATAGATATCTAAATATCCTTCGTTGTGTTCAAATGTTTTGGGCGAATAGCTCACTTCAATTTGATGCCAACCTCCTGCTGGGACTGTAAAGCCAGCCTCATCAACATAGTAATTTTCTCCATCAATTTCCAAATGGTCTATCACTAAGTCCGCAGCGCCCCCGTTCGCAATTGTAACAGTCATCATGTCTGACTCATGTCCCGAAAGTAAGTGTCCAAAGTCCAGTGTGTTCGGTGCGACGATGATTTCTGGTTGTTTAACCTCATTGATGGCGATGTCTGAACATCCCCATAGTAGCGCAAAAAATAACATAATGCAATCCCTCCTAAAGTAAGTAGGGAAATAAAAGTCTTGAAATTTTTTTTAATAATTTTTTTAACAACCTTTTTTATTAAGTTTCGCTTTGGCTAAGGGAAAAGGCAAAAAATATACCAAAAAAAAACGGATTCCCGGAAATTTGGTATAGGATAGTTTTGTATCTCGCTGCGCTCGCGGCGCGTTCACCATTTGTAGGTACTTATTTCATGACGCGTGCACGTAGGGGGAGGGGGCCCCCTTTGGCAAAACGCGCCAACCAAACGCGCGCAACAAAACGCCCACAACAAAACGCGTGGGCGCAACGCACGCGTCAGTCGTTCGCTAGGTCAGTCAACGCTTGTTCATCAAGTCTCTCTTGCAACTCGCACATGGTGGTGAAGAGGTTGTGCTTATCGCAAATGGCTTGTGCCATTCCAACCTCCTCACACTGTCGTAGGATAACCCAAGCCATGTGCACCAAGTAAGACAGGTCCTCGCCCGCTCCAGACCAGTCGAAGTTCCCTAGTCCATAAGAGGGAATAAGGGCTATCATAGCCTTGTGAATAGTGGTAGCCAACATCGGGGCTACACGGTCATTTGCGAACTCGCTACCCAAACGGTCAGCACATTTGGCTATAGCATCAAAGTTACGAGCCAGTCCGCTTAAGTAGTCGTAGTTGTCCAACGTCGCACCCAAGCGACGACGCTCGTCTGTGATAGAGTTTGCACGGTAGTAGAGGTTGTGTATCGCTAATGTCTTGTCCATGGTTGATCTCCCGATCGAAGTGAAAACAACATTGTTTCCATAGTAGTAATGTAATTCGTTTGGACATCTTTGTCAAGTAAATAGGCAACCTTTATTGGCAAGGGGATCATACCCATCACCATAGTTATGTAAAGTAAATCAACTATGAGAAAACCACCGACTTTAAAGTCGGTGGTTGTGGGCTCATTCCCACTCGTAGCCTTGCGCAAGGGCTGCTTGACGTGCCATGAAGTGGTCAGCATCCATAGTCTCAGATGTATCCATTGTCTGCTGAGAGTGGCGCTCAGCACGCTCCTCTAGCACGCTAAAGGTGTAAGCGCCACCATCGCTAATAAAGTCTTCAATAACGCTGTTGTAAGACCCCTCGAGGGCCTCACTGGTGACATCCTCTACGAGGTCCCTAAGCCACGTTGGAACGCTCTCAAGGGTGATGGGCTTAACATCTCGCTCGTATCTACCTAGTCCACTGTTAAATTCAGCAAGGGCCTCGCACTCCTCAACAGTGAGAGCCTTGCCTAAAGGCATCATTGCAATTGATGAAGTGGTGAATAAGAACGACATTGCCATATCCACACCTCCAAATAGCAACGCAACAAATGCAAAGAAGATGGCGA
>Ga0315331_10000837_pt1 | contig 22267 bp, 20 predicted proteins | sample M160m34915metaG_FD_203456 | JGI IMG/M metagenome (GOLD analysis project Ga0315331, IMG submission 203456) | Ammonia-oxidizing marine archaeal communities from Monterey Bay, California, United States - M1 60m 34915 | ecosystem: Environmental > Aquatic > Marine > Intertidal zone | place: USA...
AATGCGCCCCGACCCACACCACCACCTCAGCGCACCCAATACAGCAAGAGCGCGAGCAGGCTCAACACGACCACGACGCCGTACCCCTGGACACTCCCGGACTGAGGGAACTTGAGCGCACCCGAGGCGAGAGACGAGACCCCGCGCGCTGAACCGTCGATGACGAGCCGCTCCAGGAATCCTCGATCGAGGCCCTCGTGCGCAAACCGACGCGCCCACCGCGAAAACGGACGCCCCAGCAATCGGTCGTAGGCCGTCTCGACGCCCAGACCCGTCCGAAGGAACGCCTCCGCCCGAGGGAAACGGGCCGCGAGCGCCTCGCTCCGAGCACGCGCTCGGACGAAGAGCCCCCACCCGCCGACGGCGCCGACAACCCACGCGAACGTGATCGCGACGATGACCCAGCCCTCGTGATTGGCCACGTCCATGGCCGGGCGACTCGCGCCCATGAGCGGCGAGACGAAGTTGCCCAGGCTGTTCGAGCCTTCGATCCCAAACAAATCCCCCCAGTACTGCGGCAGCGCCATATACCCACCCAGGATGCCGAGAACCGACAGGACGTAGAGCGAACTCAGGACCGAGTCCGGCGGCTCCCGCAAGTGCGCCCGTACCTCGCGCTCGACGCGACTCTCGCCCTGAAAGACAAGGAAGTAGAGGCGAAAGAGCGCCAAGGCGAGCCCGCAAGAGGTCAGCCAGCCGAGGCCCAGGAGCCAGGGCGCGCCCGGCAACGCGCTGTCGAGGAGCGCGGCGCCCACGACCTCACGACCGAAGAAACCAGCGAGACCCGGGAGACCCGACAACGTGAGGACCGCGACTAGCGTAACCGCGCGCAGCTTCGGGAGTCGCTTCTCGAGCGCACCCATCTGCGTCACGTCCGTCTGTCCCCCGATCGCGGCGACAATCGCCCCCACGGCCAGCATCAGCAAGGCGACTCCGAAGCCATAGTTGATGAGCTGAGGGATCGCCGCCGCCGGGCCGATACAGCCGGCGGCGACGAAAAGGCTCCCCACGAGCGACAGCGCGACGTAGGCCACGAGCCGCTTGATGTCCCGCTGCACCAGCGCGACCGCCACAGCAAACAATGCGGTCAGACCACCGACCCACGCCAGCGCAGCAGATGCCAACGGGGCCCAGGCGAAGAACGGGGCGAGCCGACAGACGAGATAGACACCCCCGCCGAGCGTCGAGGTCGAGAGCATGAGCGCGGACGCCGGGGACGGCGCGCGCACCAGGTGGCGCAAGCCGACATGAAACGGGAACTGCGCGCTGCGCGTGGCCGCCGCTCCCAGGACGCACAGGCCGATCACGTCCAGCAACCGAATGACCCGGTCCCCTCCCCCCCCGGGCAGCGGAAGAGTCTCTTGCGCGATCTTGGTGAGCACCGCGTCGAGGCCGTGCAACGAGAGTGACGGCAGCCCTGCACGAGAAGAGGACCAGAACAGCAGCAACAGAGCGAGAACGAACGCGAAGCGGCCGAGTCGTTCAACACGCAGCAAAAACGACGGGAGACGCGCCGCGGCGGGCTCGCCGGACTGGAAGCCCACGAGGATCGCTGACGCGAGTGCGACCCCTTCCCACCCGACGAACATCAGCAGCAGGTTCTCCGCGAGGACGAACGTCAGCGTCGCCGCGAGCAACAGGTCGAGCGCGGCAAAGAAGCGTTGGAAGTCGCGCGCCTCGCCCGCGCGCACGGCGTTCCCTTCCACGGCGATGACATGGACGAGGACCCCCAGGCCGCTCACGAGGAGCAGCATGACCCCCGAGAGCGAATCCAACTGAAACGCGATGTCGGCGCTGAAGGCGTTGGTCCCGATCCCCGCGCCAAACCAGGTGTAGACCGTGTCCACGAGCGGGTCCCCCGCATCCGAGGACTGCAACAGCCGGGCGAAACTCCACCCCGCGAGGACCGCCGAGAGCAACGTGGTCCCACAAGAAAACAGCACCACGAGCCAACGAGGGAGTGGACGAAACCGCCCCACCAACCACACCGCGTGCAGCAGCGCCGAGAGCAATGGGAGCAGCGGAATCCAGCGCAGCAGCGGCTCGAAGCCCGTCGAGATCACCACTTGAGTTCGTCCAACGCTTCGATGTCGAGCGAGCGACGGGCGCGCGCCAAGACGAACACCACCGCCAGCCCCAAGCCGAGTTGCCCGGCCGCCGCGAGGGTCGCGATGAGCCCAAAGACCGCGCCGGTCCTCGGGCGCGTGACATCTGTCATGAGCCACGCCTGATCGAACGCCGCGAAGGCCAGACAGCCCGCGCCGAGCATCAGTTGGAGCGAGAGGACAACCAAGAGGAGGTTGCGGCGGGTCAGCAGCCCAATCAGTCCAGTGACGAACAGACAGGCAGAGAGGACGATCACGGGCGTGACAGGAAGCATCACCCAGACCTCCGCCGGAGGAGGAAGGCCGCTCCGATCATCGTCCCGAGAAGCAACAGACCGAGGGCCGGCAACGGCGCCACGTACAACGTGAAGAGTTGCGGGCCCCAGCCTTGGCGGCCACTCACGTCCCCCGCCGCGATCCGGGGCGCCGGTTCGGTCTGCGCCACGACCCCGATGAAGACGGCAGCGAGGACGAGTGACGCGATCAACCCCAGGGCCTTGATCACCACGCGACCGGGGTCTCGCGGCCCAAGACCCCGAGCTTCGATCCCTGACAACAGCCGCGCGAAGAAGAGCGCCGCGAGGAAGCAGGAGGTCCCCACCCACAGCTCGACGAACGCGAGAAACGGCGAAGAGAGCGAGAGCAAGATGCCCCCGAGCAAAACGGAAACGCACCCAAAAGCCCAGACGGCCGTCAGCATACGGCGCGCCGTAATCAGCGCGAGTGACGACAGCACGGTGAGGCCGCCGAGCAGGTAGAGCCAAACCTCCGGCATCGTCACCTCAACGAGCCACGTCTTCGAGAGCGACCACGAGCGCCGCGGTCACCGCCACGTTGACGAGCGCGAGCGGGAGGAGGACACGCCGAAAGAGTCGCAGGCTCTGCTCGGGGTCGACCCGCGGGAGGAACGACTCCACCCAGAGCAGCAGCCACACCAGCGCCAAAACCTTCCCTCCGAACGTCACCACCTGGAGAACGAGACACAGGACGGTCGCCCCCTCAGGTCCCAGGGAGGGCGAGGTGGCCGCCAAGAGCGCTGCCATGGGAAGCCACGGAACGGACCAACCGCCGAAGAACAGAGACACGAGCAACGAGGCGATCAAACACAGCCCGGTGAGGACGAGGCGCCGCAAGGGCTGGCCTCCCGGCTCCTCCGACGCAGCGCCAGCCCCTACTCGCGAGACACGACGCAGAGAACCGAGACGCACCAAGAGGACGCAAGCAAGGCTGATCGCGAACCCGCCCGGTTGCAGGAACACGCCCCAGGTCGGGACCGAAACGGACACACGCTGCAGCCACCACGGGACCGCGACACCCAGCGACACCAAGCCGCTCGCCAGCGACACCGATGCATCCTGATCGACCACGAGTTGCGAGAGCTGCCAGGTCCCGCTCACCAACACCAGCCCGACCACCGCGACCCCGAGCGTGAGCGGCGCCATCAACGACTCCACGAACACCTGTGCGACGGCATCGGTCCCTCGCGCGCGGTCCGGGCGCGTCACGACCGCGGCGAGGAGCGCCGCCTCGACCCCCAAGAGCCCCAGGACCGCGAGCAGGGACGCACCGGAGTCGGCGAGAGCCCAGGACACAGGCGCAACCTGCCAAGGCGACACCCCGGCCAATGGCATCGCCGCGCAGATGCCAAACCATGGCAGCCACAAGAGACACACGACGAACCCACGCGGCGCCGCCGCAGTCGGGACGAGGGGCCGGTTCGCCTGAACCTCTTCGATGACCGCGGGCATCTTCCGCCTTGCGGTGTCCCCGGCCACCGCCGCGAGGCGACCCGCCGCGCCACGCTCGAGCCGGCCAACCAGCGGCGGCAACACACCGAGGAGAAGGCCCAGCGCGAGCGCGACGTCGAAGCCCCCTAGCAAGGGCCAAGCCCAAGCGAGCGTCGCCCCCAGCCAGAGGTCACCGCTGGGCCGACTCCACGTGGAGCGCGGCAGTGGCTCACCGGCAACCGGCGCACGGCGCGACCGCGGACCACCCGGAAGGGTTGCGTGGCGCAGAGCGGGAGGTGAAGCGGAGCCACCGGTTCAGTCCTCCGAACCGTTCGGGGCCCGCCGCAGCGCCTGATGCACGAAGCCGAACGCGACGGGAACGAAGAAGAGCAACAGCGGGACCCAGCCCGCCGCGCCGAGTTGGCGAAAGGCGCCGGCCCAGACAAAGAGGACGGCTGCGCTCGCAGAAGCCACCAGTGTGCCGATCGCGACGCGGTGCAGCTGCGCGGGTTGCTGCGCCTTCACCGTGCGCGACGGCGCGGGCCGAGCGGGCGCGGCGCTGCCGGGCGGTCGGGATCGGGCTCTTCTCCACCAGGTCCACACAGCGCCCCCCCCGCCGAGTGCGCAAACGATCAAGAGCCAGACCCGCTCGTCCGCCATTCGGTTCGCACCCTCGGCCGCTGCGGGGCGCCGGGAACGCCCCCCGAGCAGCACCGCAAGTCATTGATTCGAGATGGGAATTGGGTAGAACGCCAATGGATCGAACGTAGCAAGGGGCGTCGGGCGGTCAAGCACGCCCCACAGGCGCGGGCCTGTCGACGGAACATCAGCTCGGTAGACTTGGCGTATGGCAACTCCGGTAGCGGTAATTGGCGCAGGCAGCTTTGGGACATGCTTGGCCATGCTCTGTGCGCGAGAGAATGATGTGCGGATCTGGGCGCGCGACCCGGAGGTGGCCCAGAGCATCAACAGCGAGCGCCGGAACCCCCGCTACCTCAGCGATCTCGCGATGCCAGAGGGGGTCACCGCGACAAGCGACCTCGAGGAGGCGCTGTCGGGTCGGGAGCTCGTGATCTGCGCGGTCCCCAGCCATGGGCTCCGGGATGTGATGGCCCGCGCGGCGGGCTCACTGGCGCCGGGTGCCATCATCGTCTCGACGGTGAAAGGGATCGAGGGAGACTCGGGGCTCACCATGCACGGGGTCCTCGAAGAGGTCCTGCCCGAAGACCACCACCCACGCATCGTCTGCCTGTCGGGCCCTTCCTTCGCGCGCGAGATCGCGAAGCGCAAGGCCACGGTCGTGACGGTGGCATGCAAGGAGGAGACGTACGCCATCTCTGTCCAGGCGACGCTCTCCTGTCCATGGTTCCGCTGTTACACGAACGATGATGTGGTCGGCGTGGAACTGGGCGGCGCGCTGAAGAACATCATCGCGATCGCGACGGGGATCGCAGACGGCATGGATGGGGGCAACAACGCGCGCTCAGCGCTGATGACACGGGGGCTCGCGGAGATTACGCGCCTCGGCATCAAGATGGGTGCAAATCCAACCACTTTTCTCGGCCTCTCCGGGATGGGCGACCTGATCTTGACCTGCACCGGCGACCTGTCCCGAAACCGACGCGTAGGCGTCGAGCTCGGTCGAGGGCGCAATCTGCCAGAGATTCTCGCGGAGATGGGAGAGGTCGCGGAGGGCGTCCGGACGACCCGGGCAGTGTGCCAACTGGCGAAACGCCTCGGGATCGAGATGCCGATCGCGCAGACGGTGGGCGCCGTCCTGGATGGTGAAGTCACCCCACTCGATGCGGGCCTCCAGCTGATGACCCGCCAACTCGGGAGCGAACTGGACGACTACCGCGGCTAAAACTAAGCGAACAAGATCGCGTATTGAAGAAGGAGAGGGCTGGCGCCCGCCCTGGATTCGCCGCTAGCCTCCCAACCGCCGAAGTATGCAAGGGAAATCAGATTCCAACCACGCGCCGGACTGCGCGCTGAATACACTCACCCCGGGCCAGACCGGGTGGGTGACCGCCGTGGACACAGATGATCCACGGGGCCGAAGACTCCTGGACCTTGGGTTTCTCCCGGGGACGAGCCTTCGTGTGCTGCGTCGAGCGCCCCTGGGCGACCCGGTCTTGTATGAGCTCCGCGGTTATCGCGTCTGCCTGCGCAACGAAGATTCGCTGCGGGTTCGCGTCCGCGTCGACCCCGGAGGGGCCAAGTGATGACCGATGCCGTGCCGCTCCGACTTGGGTTGGTGGGGAGCCCGAACGCGGGCAAGACCACGCTGTTCAACGCGCTCACGGGGCTGCGCGCTCGCGTGGGTAACTACCCAGGCGTCACCGTCGAGCGCCGCGAAGGCGCGCTCGAGATGGGAGGACGCAGGGGCGTCGTCATCGACCTCCCAGGTACCTACAGCCTCGACCCGATCAGCGCAGACGAAGCCGTGGTGTTGCAAGTCCTCGAGGGCGCGATGCCCGACGTCCCGGCACCTGACGCGCTGTTGATCGTGGCGGACGCCTGCTCGCTCGAGCGCTCTCTCTTGCTCGTTGGAGACGTCCTGCGACGAGGTGTCCCCGCGTGCCTGGTCGTCACGATGCTCGATGAGCTGGCGGCACGCGGCGGCAGCCTCGACCTCACGCGACTCGAGGCCGCACTCGGCATCCCTGTCGTTGGGGTCGTGGGCCATCGCGGGCTCGGCCTGGGCCGACTCCAGGCACTTCTCGCGTCCCCCGATGACTGGAGCCGTCCGCCGATCGCGCCCCCCGCAGATCGCCTTGAGCGAGCGGGATGGGCAGACTCGATCGTCAGCCACACCGTCACTCAACGACCGGGGAGCCACAGGGTCTCGGAGGCCATCGACCGGGTCGTCCTCCACCCGGTCGGGGGTCCGCTCCTGTTCACCGCGGTCATGGTGGGGTTCTTCCAGTTGATCTTTGCCTGGGCGACCCCCGCGATGGACTGGATCGACGGGATCGTGGGCACCCTCGCAGAGGTCGTTCGCGCCCAGGTCACCCAGCCCGCCCTCGCGAACTTCCTCGCAGACGGCCTCGTCGCTGGCGTGGGATCCGTCGTCATCTTCCTCCCGCAGATCATCCTGCTGTTCTCCGTCCTCTACCTGCTCGAGGACGTGGGCTACATGGCGCGCGCCGCGTTCGTCGTCGATCGAGCGATGGCGCGCATCGGTCTCGAGGGGCGGGCGTTCGTCGCGTTGCTCTCGTCCTACGCCTGCGCGGTTCCCGGCATCATGGCGACACGGACGCTGCCATCGCCACGAGACCGCCTACTGACGATCCTGGTCGCCCCCCTCATGACGTGCTCCGCGAGGCTCCCCGTCTACGCGCTGCTGATCGGCGCCTTCGTGCCCGCCCGAGATGTCTGGGGGCCGATCGGGCTGCAAGGCCTCGTCCTGCTCGCCCTCTATCTGCTCGGCGGGGTGACCGCCCTCGCCGCAGCGGCCCTGCTCGGTCGCACGCTCCTCCCTGGGGAAGGTCTCCCCTTCACGATGGAGCTCCCGAGCTACCGGTGGCCGACTCCCCGGCTCTGGCTCTCGCAGGTTTGGGGCAGCGCCGCCGCCTTCTTGAAGCGCGCAGGCACGATCATCCTCGCCGCCTCGATGGTCCTGTGGGTCCTGCTGACCTTTCCGCGCGTCGAACCCCCGGCACACCTCAGCCCTGCCGCCGCCGCGAGCTATTCGCTCGAGCACAGCGCCGCCGGACGACTCGGCCACGCGCTCGAGCCGGTGATCGCGCCGCTTGGTTTCGACTGGAAGATCGGGATTGGCCTGGTCGCGAGCCTCGCCGCGCGCGAAGTCATCGTCGCGACCCTCGCGCAGATCTACGCCAGCTCGGACGAGGACGCCTCCCTGCGAGAGGCCCTGCAACGTGACACGCGCCCTGCAACAGGCGAACCCGTCTTCACCCCGGCGACCGTGGCGTCCCTGCTCGTGTTCTTCGTGTTCGCGCTCCAGTGCATGTCAACACTCGCGATCATCCGCAGAGAAACCAACTCCTGGCGGTGGCCAGCGTTCGCATTCGGGTATCTGCTCGTCCTCGCCTACGGCGCCAGCTTCATCACCTACCGAATCGTGGGATGGCTTACATGAGACAGGGCCTCGCTAGGCTTCCGGACATGACCGTTCACAAGATCGTGACTCGCTGCGTCCTCGCGCTCGTCATCAGCTCCGCGTTGGCTTGCGGCACCCGGGTCGTGAAGACTCCGATCATCGAGACCCCGGCCCTCGAAGTGACGCTGCAACACAAGGCGCAAGGGGGGACCAAGCTCGACAGAGACCTCCAACACCCCGCCAACATCTCGAAGCAGCGCCTCGCAAACATCCTCAGCGCCATCGACGTCTCCGTGACTGGAGACGAGCGAAAAAAGCGCCAGCTCGCCGCGATCCACCCGGAGCTGTTGGCACCCATCTCCGCGGCGATGTCCAAAGCGCTGTCCCAGGCGGATTCGAGCCAAGAGGTGATGGTCGTCGCCGTCCGCAAGCAGCGACGCCTGGGCCTCTTCAACGTAAAATATTTAACCACGCTGACCGCGTTCGTTCGCAACGACCGGCTGTACGTCTATCTCTCACGCGTCGAATGGGAGATCCCCAAGGACCGCAAGAACAAGGTCCTCCCCCAGCCCGACCGGAGCAAGAAGCAGATGGCGTTCCGCACCGTACCCGGACACAAGATGACCCAGTCGGGGAGCCAGGGGCTCGCGGTCCGCTGGCACGACCCGCTGTTCAGCGGGCCTCCCCGCGCGGTGAGCCAAGTCGGCGGCGCGCGGCGAGAGCGCACAGTGCTCATGGAGTCGCCGATCCCACAGAGTGAGCAGGACGACGAGCCGGCGGACACCCCGCGAAGCCTCTCCCCCGAGGCTCTCCGTGGCCTCGCAGACCTCGAAGAGGAGCGGCGAGCCGGAAAACTTACTGAAGCCGAGTACGAGCAACGCCGAGAAGCATTACTGGGTAGGAGCGGTCCCTGAGAGAGGCGGGCTTGTCTGGTCTTACACCCCCGATGCCCCAGGCGATCCTTTGGGAAGCGACGTCATTGGATCTCCGTCCCGCGGTTGATTAGCTTTTTCGTCCCGGTAGCCCCGGGCGTCAGGAGTCCGCAACATGCCCGGCCCGTTCACGCAGATGCTCATCCTCGCGATCGCCGCAGTCTTCACCGCGGTTGCGATCAAGCAGCAACCCCTGCGAGGGCGGATCTTCCGCGTCTTCAAGCTCTACCTAACCGTGTTGACCGTCTGGGCCCTCCTCTTCTCGATGATCACCAAGGCCGACGGGACCGAGGTTCAGGCGTGGCTCCTGATCTACGAACAACTGCAGTCGATCGACGCGACCCTCTTCTGGACCTTCGCCGCCATCGCCGCGGCGATCCGCTTCCTCGGCGTACTCGCGTCGATGATCCGCTGGCAGCTGATCCTACGGGGACAGGAGATCGAACTCCCGTTCTGGCACATCCTCGGCGCTTTTCTCATTGGTCGCGCCATCGGCTTCTTCCTGCCGAGCACCGCAGGGCTCGACGGCTACAAGCTCTACGACGCGGCGCGGTTTAGCGGGCGGACCGTCGAGGTCACCGCCGGAACAGCACTCGAAAAGGTGCTCGGGGTTACCGGGATCTTCCTCACCTTCCTCGTGGCGCTGCCGTTCGGGATCTCGATCTTCGGCGAAAACGCGCTCACGGTCGGTGCGATCACCATCCCGCTCGCCCTCGGCGTCATCACCGGGTTGCTGACGATCCTGTGGTTCCCCGGCCTCGTGCAGTGGGCGATCGAGAACCTTCCCCTGCCTGCCAAGGCTCGCCTCCAGGGCATCGTCATTCGTCTCTCCGAGGCTGCGGCCGCATACCGCGACAAGAAGGGCCTCGTCCTCGCCATGCTCGCCATGAGCTTCCTGGTCCACTTCTGCACCGCGGTCATGTACTACTTCATGGCCGTCGCCGTCACTGCGGGAACCGGTCAAGAGGTCCCCTTCTGGCCTCTGATCTTTGGCTCCTCCATTCAGATCTTCGCAACAGTGCTCGGCCCGACGATCGGGGGCATCGGGATCCGCGAGGCCGCTCAGGTCCTCACCGTCGGGAGCATCATCGGCCTCGGCGCGGCGGCGGTATCCGCTCACCTGGGTTTCTGGATCAGCGAAGTCCCCACGCTCTTCGGGTTCTTGTTCTGGATCGCCCGAGGCGAGAACTACCGGCCCGCCTACTGCCGGGTCGCTGGAGAACAGGTCGACTACGAGGAAGCGGCGCGAGCGGCAACCGACATCCAGGCCGGTGCCGCCGACCCCGACACCCCCTCGCCGACCGATACGCTCCCGCCCGTCGGCGAACGGGTCCTGCGAAACGCGGGGCTCGGCTTTGGCGGGGGCTCGATCGCGGGGCTGATCATCGGCGTCATCGAGACCCTCGTGATCGCGCAGGGCGGTTTTGGCGAAGAAGCGCAGGTCCTCTGGTACGGCCCAATGATCTACGCGTCTCTCTGCGGAGCGCTGGGCGCGATCGGCGGCGCGGTGCTCGGCGTATTGCCCATGGACCACGAGGAAGCCCAGGGATGGACCCCAGCGCTGGCGATGCTCGCGACGCTGGTCCCGCTGGGGCTCGCGATCACCGTGTTCCGCCTGAGACGGGATGTCTTCCTCGAACAGATGCCTCCCCTCCCGGTCTTGCTCGGTGTACTCGCGGGGTTTGCAGTCATCGCGTTGGGGCTCTTCTTTGGCGGCCGGCGTCTGTTTCGCGGTCCGCTTGGCCGGGTCGTCCAGCCGATCCCAGCCACGGCGCTCGTCATCGGTGTCACGCTGGCGGGCTTCATCGCGCAGGGCGCGCTGGGGCTGGGTCTGGCCGGCTCGGCAGGACCCGGGACGATCCCGCCTGCCCTCGAGCGCTCACCCAACATCATCCTCGTCATGGTGGATACGCTGCGAGCGGACCATCTCGACTGCTATGGCGCCAGTGACGTGGCGACACCGAACCTGTGCGCGGTGGCGACGGACGGCGGCACAGTCCTCGACGGCTACTCGCACGCTTCCTGGACGAAGCCGGCGACGGCCTCGCTCCTCACCTCGCTGCTTCCGTCGAGCCACCTGGCGATGTCGAAGCCCTCACGTCTATCCGGCGACATCGAGCTCGTGTCGGAGACGTTGCAGGGTCACGGCTATACGACCGGCGGGATCGTGAGCAACATCAACCTTGCGCAGAGTTTCGGCTTCGACCAGGGTTACGACGAGTATCACTACCTCGGACCGGACTATCTGATTGGCGCCGAGGAGTCGTCATCGAAGCTGATCATCTACCAGATCGCCCGGAGCGTGATCCTCAAGCTCCAGGGGAGTGATCTGCGCCCGAGCGACTTCTACCAACCCGCCAACGTCGTCAACGCGACCGCCTTCGACTGGCTGGAGCGCAACGGGACGAGCCGCTTCTTCTTGTTCCTGCACTACATGGACCCCCATGACCCCTACTTCGTCCGGCCACTCGACGGGACGGGCGTCGCGCGGGTGACGGGCGACCCGGAACCGGAAGAAGCAGCGCGACTGCGCGACCTCTACGTCGGGGAGATCGAATATCTCGACGACCAGTTCGGCCAGCTGCTCGCAAGGCTGCGGGAGCTCGGGATTTATGACGAGACCTTGATCGTGCTCACCGCCGACCATGGCGAGGAGTTCCACGAACACGGCGGCTGGTGGCACGGGCTGACCCTCTACGATGAGATGATCCGGGTTCCGCTCCTCGTCAAATGGCCGCGCGGCGAGCAGGCTCTGCCGAGCAGGGCGACGCAGGAAGTCGCGAGGCTTATCGACGTCGCCCCGACGTTGATCTCGCGTGCCGGGGCGACGGTGCCGCCCGCAATGCAGGGCATCGACCTCACCACCCCCGTCGGGGAGCGCTACGCCAAGGACCGGGAGGTCTACTCCGAGGAAGATCATGAGGGCAACGTGCTGTGGTCGCTGCGAACCACGAGCGAGAAACTGATCGAGGCCAACCCCGGCAACCCGCGGGGCCTCCCAGCCCGCGAGCTCTTCGACATCGCGACCGACCCCGACGAGACACAGAACGTGATCGAGACCCGCAGCGCGGTCGCCGAACGCCTCGCGGAGAGCGCTGACCTCCAGCGGCGTGCGGCGGAGGGGAGCGCAGTGGATGGAGGCGGCGAGGTGGAGATGACGCAGGCCGAGTGCGAGCAGCTCCGTATGCTCGGTTACGTGGAGGATTGCAGTGAGGCCAGCGCGCCGTAACCGCGCGGGCGGACGCGGCGCGCGACCCATCGAGGCCATGATCAGGTCTATACTGCGGCATGGCTTATGACCTGACTCCGCATCTAGACCCCAAACGAACCGCGATCCTCGTCTTCGAGTGCCAGGAGGGCGTGATCGGATCGACGAGCCACCTGACGGGCCTCGTCGAAGCCGCCCGTGACGGACAGCTCGTCGATCACGTCGCGGCGCTGCTCGACGCGGCACGCGCCGCCGGAGCAGGCGTCTTCTACTGCAAAGTAGCGAAGCGAAGCGACGGCGTGGGGAACCCGTTCAACACCCCCCTCGAGATTCGTCTCCGAGAAAAATCGGGCGACGGCACCGGCGCGGTCGACGTCGGCGACATCGTCGCGGGGCTCGCGCCGCAAGAGGGCGACGTCGTCGTCTGCCGAGAGCACGGGATGACCGGCTTCTACGAGAGCGGGCTAGACGCCTACCTCCGCAACACCGGCGTACGCACCGTGATCCTTACCGGCGTTTCCGTGAATATCGGGGTGATGGGGACCGCGATCGAAGCCGTCAACCGCGGTTACACCGTCGTCGTCCCGACCGACTGCGTCGCGGGCGACCCTCCGGAGTACGCCGAAGCGGCGCTTCGCTACTCCGTGCGCAATATTGCCTTCCTCTCGACGCGCGAAGAGATCGAGAACACCTGGAAGGTCTGAGCGCTTGCTACTCGTCGTCGCGGTCGAGGTCGAGCGACGCCGAATTCATGCAGTAACGCAAGCCAGTTGGCGCAGGGCCGTCGGGGAAGACGTGCCCGAGGTGCGCGTCACAGCGGCTGCAGACCACCTCGGTCCGGGTCATGCCGAGCGTCGTGTCGCTGTGTTCCGCGACCGCCCCCGCGTCCGTCGGCTGGCTGAAACTCGGCCAGCCCGTCCCCGAGTCATACTTGGTATCGGAACGGAACAGCTCCTGACCACAACAAATACACTTGTAGGTGCCCGCGTCCTTGCAGTCCCAGTACTCCCCCGTGAAGGGGCGCTCCGTTCCAGAGCAACGTGTCACCTGGTACTGCTGATCGTCGAGCCGGTCGCGCCACTCCGCTTCCGTCCGGTTCACCTTGTCGTCGGCCATCGGTTCCTCCCGCTGCGAGTGATCATCCTACGCCGCACCCCACCCCGCCGCCAGCCAGCGTCAGTCCGGCGCACCCGAGGGCGCGTCCACCAACGTAGACCGCACCCCGCCCGAACCGGGAACCAACTCGACGAACCGAGACTCCGGGCCGCCCGACGTGAGCTCGAGCCGCAGCCCAGCGCCGCCAGCCACCACCGCGGCCCCCGAGAGCGCACAGCCGAGGAGCCGCCACCACGGCTCCTCCTCCTGACACGACAAGAGCCCGCTCGGCGCATCGTCGGACGACTCGATGTGCCGGATCACCAAATGCATCCCGGTCACCGAAACCAGGACACGGCCGACGTCGAACACCAGCAGGATGGCGCTCCCCAGCGCGTCCTCCCGCGGTGCGAGCGGCGCCCGCTCGACGGCCAGCAGCTGCGCCCGCGCATCGCGCGCTCGTTCGACGATCTCGAACCCCTCCATCCTCGTTCTCCATTTGCTCCGCACCACGGTTCGGGCAGGGCACTTCAGCGTTGCAACCGAGAGCCGATCCGACCGCGGCCCTCCCGTCACGCGCCGCACAGTCTACACTGGGCGCGATGCGAGACGATGACGGCGCGGTGACCCCGAACGGCCTGGCGATACGCCGACGACGCCATGAACGGGGCTGGTCTCCGCGCCGGCTGATCGAAGAAGTCCAGGCGCGTCACTTCGCGTCCACGGGGCTCCGCGCAAAGCTCAGCCCCAACCTCCTCTCCGGTATCGAAGAACGCGGCGAGGTCGTCCCCTACGAGACGATCTGCATGCTCTCGGACGCCTTCGACTGCGACCCGATCGACCTGGTCAAGCCGCCGGCTGAAGACGAGGAGGACGATTCCCAGGATGGTTGAGGTCTCGACCCGGCAAGCTCTGCCGCGCGACCTGGAGCCGATCGCGCGGCTCTACGATCACTACATCGTTCACACCCCAATCACCTTTGACCTCGAAGCGCGGGGAATCGAGGGGCAACAGGGCTGGTTCGACGGGTTCGCAGCGACCGGGCCGCACCAGCTCTACGTAGCCGAGGACGAAACGGGCGTGCTCGGCTACGCGGCGAGCCAACCCCTCAGACCCAAGGCGGCGTACGCAACGTCCGTAGAGACCAGCATCTACATCGAGCCTTCACGACATCGGCAAGGGCTTGGCCGACGCCTCTATGCGACCCTCTTCGACGCCCTCGCGCGAGAAGACGTCCATCGCGCCTACGCGGCCATCACCCTGCCCAACCCAAACTCGGTGGCGCTCCATGAGCGGTTCGGGTTTTACGCAGTCGGCACGATGAGCGAGGTGGGTCGCAAACAGGGCCGCTACTGGGATGTCGGATGGTTCGAGAAGGCGCTCTCGGGGGACGCCGACCGCTAAGTCAGAAGTCGCCTCGCGAGATCAGCCTGGGATCAAAAGCAGCTTGCCGGTCGTCTCTCGTGACTCGAGGGCGCGGTGTGCTTCTGCGGCATCCGAGAGCGGATAGCGTGCGCCGATCCGCACCACGAGGCGGTTCGCCGAGACCGCCTCCATCACCGCGGTCGAGCGGCGCTCCAACTCCTCGCGATCGGCGACATAGTGAAAGAGCGAGGGTCGGGTCACGAACAACGACCCCGCGTGGTTCAGTCGCCCGATATCGAACGGCGGCACGGGCCCGCTCGACTGACCAAACGAACACAACAAGCCTCGATTTCGCAGACAAGCCAAGCTCCCTTCAAAGGTGGCCTTGCCAACCGAGTCGTAGACCACGTCGACGCCGCGGCCCGCCGTGACATGGAGGACCTCATCGGGGAAGCTCACCTCCCCGTACCGGATGATGCGGTCGGCTCCCGCGCGAAGCGCGAGGACCTCCTTCTCCCGCGTCGAGCAGGTCCCGATCACGTATGCACCCGCGGCCTTCAGGAGTTGAACCAACAACAACCCCGTCCCTCCTGCGGCGGCGTGGACGAGCACCCGGTCTCCAGGCCGGGTCTCCACGACGCCGTGCGTGAGGTAATGAGCGGTCATGCCCTGCAACATCACCGCCGCCGCGGTCTCATCACTCACGGCATTGGGGATGGTGACGACCCCGCTCGCCGGTACGATCACGGACTCAGCGTAAGAGCCCGGCGCGGAAGCCCAAGCGACGCGATCCCCTCGCTGGAACCCCTCGACCTCGGGGCCCATCGCCTCGACGACACCCGCCCCCTCGAGGCCTGCGCCGAACGGCAGCGGCCTCGTGTACTGCCCCGTGCGGAAGTAGACGTCGATGAAGTTCACGCCGGCTGCGCGCACCGCGACCCGCAGTTCTCCGGGGCCGGGGTCGGGCAGCTCGACCTCACGCAATTGCAGCGCTTCGGGCCCGCCCACTTCTTCGATACGAATTGCCAGCGTCATGGCGCGGGAATCTACCCCGACCGCGAGCGGATCACGAACCGACCTCGCGGGCGGTCCAAGCGCCTTGCCGAGTCGGGCCCTCCAACGCGCGCGCCAGCGCTGCGAGGAAATCATCGCGCGCCCACTCTACGGCGCCGAAGCGGGCGAGGTGGTCGGTGTGTAGCTGGCAATCCACGAACGCGAAGCCCCACACCTCGAGCTGTCGAACGAGCTCGACGAAGGCGACCTTGGACGCGTCACTGCGGCGCGCAAACATCGACTCGCCGAAGAAGGCACGCCCGAGCGATACGCCGTAACACCCCCCCACGAGCGAGCCCTCGAAATAAGCCTCGGCAGAGTGGGCCAGCCCCAACCGATGGAGCTCGCAATAGGCGTCGATCATCTCCGAGCCAATCCACGTCCCGTCTTGATCGGGGCGCGGCGTCTCGGCGCAGGCGCGGATGACCGACTCGAAGTCGTGGTCGAAGCGGACCGTGTATTCGCGTGAGGCGACGCGGCGGCGCAAGCTGCGCCCGACATGGAGCTGAGGCGGCAAGAGCACCATCCGCGGATCCGGCGAGAACCACAGGATCGGCGGTTCATCGAACCAGGGGAACACACCGCTGGCATACGCAGACAAGAGTCGCTCCGCAGACAGATCCCCGCCCCAGGCGAGCAGGCCCCGTGGATCTGCCCCACGGGGGTCCGGGAACGGCAGCCGCTCGACGCACTCGCCCAGCAACTCGCGGAGGTCGGCGTCACGTCCTTGCGTCACGAACGGCCGCGCCTCGGCACGCGAGCGACCGCCTCGAAAGCTCGAAAGGCACACCCGATCACCAGCACATCCTCCCTCCGACACGAAGCCGTTGCAGAGTAGCGGGGCCCACGGCAAGCGGAGAAGAGGCCCCTCGCCCCCGGCTCGGAGTTGCCGAGACCAGCGCGAGAGCTACTTTGGTCGAACAGGTTCGAACAACAGGGACGATTTCAGGCGCTTGCAGGCCCTCGGACCCCCGCTTCCCATCCCCGGGATCGGTTTCCGAACGACCGACGTGCTAAGCGCCAACGCGAAAGCGGAAACGAGAAGCAGATGAGCGAGCGGTCCAGGGACCACGACTCGCGCGAGGACGCGCCGCGGGGCGCTTCCACTCGTGCAGTCCACGGCGGCGAGCGGGCGTTTCGCGCCGACCACGCCGTCACCACGCCGATTCACCAGACCTCAACCTTCTGGTTCGAGGACTCACAGGCCGTCATCGATTACAACGAGGGGAGGAATCCCCGCGAGGAGTACGGTCGATACGGAAACCCGACCTGGCGAGCCGTCGAACGGAAATTGAATGACCTCGAAGGCGGCGAGGCAAGCGTCCTGTTCGCTTCCGGCATGTGCGCAGCGACCACGACATTCTTCGCACTGCTCCCGAGCGACAGCCACATCATCGTAACGAGCGATTGTTATCGCCGGACGCGGCAATTCCTCAACGAATACCTCCAAAGGATGGGCGTGGAGGTCACGGTCATCGAGCCAAGCAACACGCAACGTTTGGCCGAAGAGATCCGCGACAACACGAAGCTGTTCTTCACCGAGTCTCCGACGAACCCGTACCTCCGGGTAATCGACATCGAGGAGGCCTGCCGTGTCGCGCACGCGCGCGGCGTCAAGGTCCTGATCGACACGACCTTCGCGTCGCCCTACAACCACCGGCCTCTCGAGCAAGGCGCGGACCTCGTCCTCCATAGCGCGACCAAGTACATGGGCGGGCACAATGATCTGCTCGCTGGAACAGTCACGGGTAGCGAGGAGATCGTGGAACCCATCCGAAAGGCCAACGGGATCCTCGGGGGGATCATCGACAGCCACGCGGCTTACCTCCTGCTCCGCGGCTTGAAGACGCTGGCCCTGCGCATGGAACGCCACAACCAGAACGGCCAGGCACTCGCCGAGTGGCTAGAGGGGCACTCTGCCGTTCGCCGCGTCTTCTATCCTGGCCTCGCGAGCCACCCCGACCATGAGACGGCCAAACGACAGATGCGTGGCTTCTCCGGCGTCATCACGTTCGAGCTGGACACAGACCTCGAGGGGGCGAAGCGATTCATCGACGCGCTCGAGATGCCGTACCAGGCACCGAGCCTCGGCGGCGTCGAGTCCCTCGTCGAACTCCCGATCACGATGTCGTACTGGGACTACAGCCCAGCGGAGCGGGCCTCCATGGGGATCACGGACTCGATGGTTCGCTTCTCTTCGGGCGTCGAAGACCTCGACGACATTCAGGCGGACCTACGCCAGGCGCTCGAGCGGATCTGACCGTCGCCCGGTGACGGCTCGGGGGTGTAGCATCCAGGCGTGGCGGCCCAACCCCCCAAGAAACGCGGAACCCAGGCCCCGGAGCAGCTGTCTCTCGCCCAAGCGAGCGAGGGCACCGCGCGACTGACCTCGCTAACCGGCTCCATCGAGCGCGTGACGTTTCACCAGCCCGACTCGGGCTTCTGCGTATTGCGCGTTCGCGTTCCTCAACAAGACGAGATCGTCACGATCGTGGGCAACGCACCGGAAGTGTCCGCGGGCGAAGGCGTCCGCGCTGAGGGGAGCTTCGAGACCGATCCTCGACACGGATTGCAATTCAAGGCCACCGAGCTCGCGGTCTCACCCCCGACCTCCCGCAACGGTATCGAGCGCTACCTCGCTTCGGGCACGATCCCGGGTATTGGACCCGAGCTCGCGCGGCGCCTCGTCGACGCCTTCGGGGAGGGGGTCTTCGACGTGGTCGAGCGTACGCCCCAGCAGCTGCGCGAGATCGAGGGGGTGGGCGAAAAGAGGGCCCTCAGCCTCTCGCGCGCGTTCCGCGCCCAGCGGCGGCTGCGGGAGTTGATGCTGTTCCTCCATTCACACGGCGTCGGCACGGCGCGCGCCACGCGAATCCACCGCCGCTACGGAGAAGAGGCGATCACGCGGATCCGCGAGGACCCTTACTGCCTCGCGCGGGACATTCGCGGCATCGGCTTCGTGACCGCCGACGCCCTCGCGCGCCGACTGGGGATCGCAGAGGACGCGCGGGTACGAATCCGCGCGGGGTTGCACCACGTCCTCGAGCGCGCCGCGACCGCCGGGCACTGCGCCCTCCCCCAAGACGAGCTGCTCCAGGAGGCCCGCGAGCTGCTCGGAGGCCAGGCCGCTGCGCTCGACGCGGCGCTGAACGCGGACGTCGCGAGCGAGCAACTCGTGAGCGACGAGCTCGGCGGACAGCCCGCCATCTTCCTCCCGAAGCTCCACCGCGCAGAGAGAGAGGCCGCCGCACGCCTCCGCACGCTCGTGACCGCGGATCCCCCCTGGCCCGGGATCGACGCCCTGGCCGCGACGCAGCAGGCGGAGCGCGAGCTCGGCGTCGAGCTCGCGCCCAGTCAGGCGGACGCCATTCGGCGGCTCCTCGCGTCCAAGGTCGCGGTAATGACCGGGGGGCCGGGGGTTGGAAAGACGACCTTGGTCCAGACGCTGCTTCAGATCCTCCAGGGGCACGGTGTCCGCTGCGAGCTGGCGGCACCCACCGGGCGCGCTGCGCGGCGGCTCGCCGAGGCCACGGGGCTCGAGGCGCGCACGCTCCACCGACTGCTCGAGTCGGACCCCAAGGCCCGGGGCGGGTTCCGTCGTGGTGTCGAACTGCCGCTGGACTGTGACCTCATCGTGATCGACGAGGTCTCGATGGTCGATGTCCCGCTCTTCGCCGCGCTGCTGCGCGCCGTCCCACGCCACGCGGCGCTGCTCCTCGTGGGGGACGCTGACCAGCTGCCCTCGGTCGGACCGGGTCGTGTGCTCGCCGACGTAATCGACTCGGGCGCGGTGACCGCGGTGCGCCTGGTCGAAGTCTTCCGGCAGGCGGAGAGCAGCGGCATCGTGCGGGCCGCGCACGCGATCCACTCCGGCCACACTCCAGAGCTCCGCCCAGGCGACGCGGAGGACTTCTTCTTCATCGAGGCCCCAGCGCCCGAACGGGCCGCCGAGGTCGTCGTCAAGGTCGTTCGGGACCGAATACCGCGCCGCTTCGGGCTCGACCCGATCCAGGACATCCAGGTCCTGACGCCAATGCACCGCGGCGCGATCGGAGCCGAGAACCTGAACGCGCTGCTCCAGCGGGAGCTCAACGCCGAAGCCGCTGAAGGGGACGGCCTGCCCTATGGCGGCCAAGTCTTCTATCCGACCGACAAGGTGATGCAAACGGAGAACGACTACGACAAAGAAGTCTTCAACGGCGACGTCGGGAGCGTCGAGTCCATCGACCCCCAGGCAGGCGCGTTACAGGTCCGATTCGACGATCGGGTGCTCGACTACGAACGCGGCGAGTTGGAAGCGCTCTCGCTCGCCTACGCAATCACGGTCCACAAGTCACAGGGCTCAGAATATCCCGCGGTCGTGCTCGCCCTCTCGACGCAGCACTATCCGATGCTCGAACGTCGTCTCGTCTATACCGCGATCACGCGGGGCAAACAGCTCGTGGTCGTCGTCGGTCAACAGCGCGCCCTCGAGATCGCCTTACGACGCGGCGATGAGGCGCGGCGACACTCCAAGCTCGGCGACTGGCTCGCCGCCGCAGAACCCCGCGCGCAGCCGTAGGATTGGAGCTACCCTCGGCGGAACGGACCGCACGCCACCAGGAAGGGATCTCTATGTCGAAGTTCTTCTACTGCCTGCTGCTCATCCTTCTCGCGGCCCCGGCCAGCGCCGATGCACCTACCTCGAGTGAGCCCACCACCAGCGCGCTCCCCGAAGTCCACGTATACAAGACGCCAACCTGCGGCTGCTGCGGCAAGTGGATCGAACACATGCGCGCAAATGGCTTCTCGGTCAAAACGACCGACATGCGGAAGATCGACCACGTGAAGGCCATGAACGGCGTCCCGCGCGCGCTCTCCTCGTGCCACACCGCGCTCGTGGGAGGCTATGTCGTCGAGGGGCACGTCCCCGCCTCCGACGTAATCCGCCTGCTCGGCGAAAAACCAGCGGTCACCGGAATCGCGGTCCCGCGGATGCCGATCGGGTCTCCCGGGATGGAAGGTCCCAACCCGCAGCGCTACGAGGTGCTCGCGTTCGACTCGGATGCAGCGGTCACGACGTTTGCGGTGCACGGCCCCTAGGCCGCGTGATTGCTCAGAGCAACCAACCCTCGCGCGGCGCGGAGGCCTCCAGCGCCAGGAGACGGGCCTTCATCGCGAGGCCGCCCGCGTAGCCTTGCAGCTTCCCGCTCGCCCCGACCACCCGATGACACGGGATGATCAGCGGCAGGGGGTTCACGCTGTTCGCGGCGCCTACGGCGCGGTTGGCCTTCGGTCGACCGATCTGCTTCGCGATGTCGGAGTACGTCGCCTTCTCACCGAACGGAATGCGCGCGACCGCGTCGTACACCTCGACCTGAAAGGGCGTCCCACGCAGATCGAGTGAAACGTCGATCGAACGTCGCTTTCCTCGCGTGAACTCGAGCAGCTGCTGTGCCGCCGCGCGGTTGGGAGCCCAACCCTCGATCAACTTTGCGTCGGGCGCGTGCTCTTTCGTCCAGCCGGCGAGACCGCGCCCGCTCGCGTTGGGAAGCTCGACATAGACGAGCCCGCGCGCGGAGGACACGACGCGGAGGCGACCCAACGGACTCTCGATTTCAGCGAAGTGGAGGATCTCCATCGATGCCTACAGGATACCTCTTCAAGACCCTTCGTCGCTGATCGCGAGGCGTTTGATCATCTTCTGAAGTGATTGTCGCGGGATCCCAAGACGCTGCGCCGCACCACTCTTCGACCCCTCCGCGCGCAGCGCCTCCCGGATCATCCGGGCCTTGAGGCGCTCCACTGCCCCATTCAGGTCCCAGTCCTCGCCGACGATGTCCACTGGCACAGAACGTCCCGCGGGGACCGAGGCCTGGCGAAGCTCGGCCGACAGGGAGTCGCCCGTGATCGCGGGGGCGTCTGCGGCAGAGAGCGCGACCGCCCGCTCAATCTCGTTTTCGAGTTGGCGGACGTTGCCGGGCCACGGTGCGGCGACGAGGAGGTCCATCGCGGAGTTCGTGAACCCCGTCAACTGACGGCCCATCCGCTCGTTCGCGCGATCGAGGAACTGATGCGCGAGTGCAGGGATGTCCTCCGAACGTGCGCGCAGCGGGGGCAGCTGAATTTCGACCACCTTGAGTCGATAGAAGAGGTCCTCGCGAAAGCCACCTTCCTCCACCTCCTTGACCAAGTCACGGTTCGTCGCCGCGACCACACGAACGTCCACCCGGCGGCTCTGCGAGCCGCCGAGCGGGCGGATCTCTCCGTCCTGGAGCACACGGAGCAAGCGGACCTGCATGCTAGGCTGCGTCTCGCCAATCTCATCCAGGAAGATCGTGCCTCCATCAGCGGCTTCGAAGAGCCCCTTCTTGTCTTCCGTCGCGCCCGTAAAAGCGCCTCGCTTGTGACCAAACAGCTCGCTCTCGAGCAGGGTATCCGGCAAGGCACCGCAGTTTTGCGCCACGAATGGCCGCTCACGACGCTCGCCGCTGTAGTGGACCGCGCGGGCGATCACGTCCTTCCCTGTCCCCGTTTCGCCTGTCAGAAGGACCGTGGTCGCGGTCTCGGCCACCTTCTGGGTGAGATCGAAGACCCGTTGCATCGCAGGACTCTCTCCGATGATCCCGTCGAAGCTGTAACGGCGGCCTGCCTCCCGGCGGAGGAAGACATTCTCGGCTTGGAGCTTCTCGAGCGCGCTCGCGAGCTGCGCGGCGAGCCGTTCGTTCTTCCGCTCC
>Ga0315331_10000839_pt1 | contig 22258 bp, 12 predicted proteins | sample M160m34915metaG_FD_203456 | JGI IMG/M metagenome (GOLD analysis project Ga0315331, IMG submission 203456) | Ammonia-oxidizing marine archaeal communities from Monterey Bay, California, United States - M1 60m 34915 | ecosystem: Environmental > Aquatic > Marine > Intertidal zone | place: USA...
AAGTTGTCGGAGAGTTTTAGGTCACTCAAAATGCTGTAAGCAGATGACCGCCCACATGGTCCAGCCATCTGGTTGGACCATGTGGCTGCGTTTCTGTGTTGTTCCATGCCATGTTCTATCGGCAGCAATGAGGCAACCGAGATGGACCGCAGAAACACCCCATTTGAAAATGTCGCGGCAGCGGCTCGTGATCTGGCCAAAGGTGCTGGAAATACACTTTCTGTCGCAGCTCGAATTCGGATTTGTCGTCGGTGTATCGACACTGTATACGAAACTGCGCGGGAATGGGCCGAACGTGCAGCCATCGCTAAAGGGCTGCCAGCGACGTCGTCGATTCGTGCCGAGGACCTGCTCAGCGGGCCGGCCGTTGTTGCTCGTCAGTTGCAATTGACAATTCAGACTCTGACTGACATTCAGAGGCAGGGATGTCCGCGACTGACAGGCAGCCCCAGACGACTGTCTGGCAATCAACTTTCGGTTCCGGTGTTTCCAACGAATGGTTTATATGACAGCCTTACGTTTATGGGAATTCGTGGCTCAGTAAGGCTGCAGCGGGGGGGGGATCCTGAGGAAATTCATGGAACACTTGCTCGGTTGGCCGCTGACGAAGAGCTGACAGGAGTGACAGGAATCCTTGGTGCTGGAAATGTATCTTCCATTCCAGCAACAGACAGTCTTAACAAGATCATGTTCGAACGCAGGTGCGTTCTGCTGAAGATGAATCCTGTGAACGAGTACCTCGCGCCGATCTTTGCGCGGGCGCTCGCGCCGTTAATCAAGGCCGGTCTGTTACGCATTCTTACGGGTGGGCCGGACGTCGGCAGCGAGATGATTCATCACGAACTGGTCGACGACGTGCACATCACTGGTTGTGCGGCAACACACGACACCATTGTCTGGGGAAGCGACGCGGCCGAACGGCGCCGCCGAAAGCAGGACAACGACCCGGCACTGAAAAAGTCAGTGACCAGCGAACTTGGAAACGTAACGCCCTGGATAATTGTGCCGGGTGATTACAAAGAATCGCAGCTCCGGTCTCAGGCTCAGCATGTCGCAGCGTCAATCACGAATAACTCATCATTTAACTGTCTGGCGACAAAAGTGATTGTCACGTGGAAGAACTGGCCGCAACGTGATCTTTTTCTGGATCTCCTGCGACATTATTTGTCGGCAACACCGGTTCGGCCGGGCTATTATCCAGGTGCCACAGAACGATTCGAACGTTTTTCCGGATTCACTGCTCCGCCTGACCCGGAAGGTTGCCTCCCGTGGACGCTTTTGACGGGGCAGAGTATCGATGCGCGGCCAGACCTGTTTCAGGAAGAATCTTTTGTCTGCGTTTGTGCTGAGACCCAGCTGGATGCGACATCACCGGCGAAGTTCCTGGAAGTAGCGACAAACTTTGTGAATGACCGAGTGACAGGGACACTTTGTGCGTCTGTCTCAATTCCCCCCGGCTTTCGCAGCCAGCAGGCCGATGCGGTTGAACGCTGCATTACCGATTTGCGTTACGGCTCTGTCTGCATAAACCAGTGGTCCGGTCTCGCATACGGACTCGTTAGTCCACCGTGGGGGGCGTATCCGGGGGCCACACCGGAGAATGTTCAGAGTGGCATAGGAAACGTGCATAACACCTATCTTCTTGATCGCATCGAAAAGACTGTTCTGGAAGGCCCATTGATTAATTTTCCCCGCCCCGTCTGGTTTCCGTCGCACGGCAGGTCAGTGGATGTGGCGACCCGATTAGTGCAACTATATCATCGACCGTCAGTGTTTCGGCTGCCCGGGTTATTTTCTGCGGCACTGCTGGGATAGATATGATTCCGTCGATCAGGTGTTGTCCCACCTGATGCATCGAGGTTCCAGCCAGCTCGTTCAGCTCGATTTGAATTTTTTCCTTAGCTCTGAAAGGGAGTCCGTTCGTGCAACGTTCTTCGGCCGGTCTGGCGTTCGTTTCTGTTGCTGCATATTTCATATTCGCAGTAACGACTCTGGTTGCCGTTGAATCGGCAGATCAGGCGGGCAGACGGATGGCCCCTCAAATAAGTGTGTTTCAACCTGGAGCAGACGTAGCGTACGAACTGCAGGCCACCCTGATCAACGCCGTACCCGGCGATGTGATAGAACTTCGCGCCGGCAACTACGAATTTGAATCAGAGCTGAACATTGTTTGTGACAATCTGACGATTCGTGGTGCCGGACGTGACAAGACGGTTTTGTCATTTCGCGGACAGGTGGCAGGCAGCAGTGGAATTGTGGCGACTGGAAACGCGTTTGTAATTGAGAACCTGGCAGTGGAGGACACAGTCGGCAACGCCATCAAAGTTCTGGGAGCAAAAGACGTCACATTCCGCAACGTTCGTGTTGAGTGGACGGCCGGACCGAAATCAACAAATGGCGCGTATGGCATCTATCCTGTTGAGTGTCAAAACGTGCTGATCCAGAACTGCGTGTCAATCGGAGCATCGGATGCCGGTATCTACGTTGGGCAGTCACAGGACGTCGTTGTCCGGGACTGCTACGCGCGTCACAACGTCGCCGGAATAGAGATTGAGAACACGCTGCGAGCAGACGTCTTCGACAATACGACAGTGGATAACACCGGAGGAATTCTGGTCTTTGATCTGCCAGGCTTGACTTTGACAAACGGAGGGTACGTCCGCGTCTTCAGGAACAGAGTCGTCGGAAACAACCATGAAAACTTTGCCCCGAAAGGCACGATGGTGGCTGATGTACCGTCAGGGTCAGGCGTGATGCTGATGGCTACCGACCACGTCGAGGTCTTTGATAACGAAATCACGAACCATCAAACCAGTAATGTGATCGTGGTCAGCTTTCTTATCACGGAACGCAAAATCAATGATGAAGAATACGATTCGTTTCCTGAGGCATTCTCAATTCATGACAACAGAATCTCAGGAGGAGGCTGGAAGCCAATGGGGCGTATTGGAACGTTGCTTTCGCCGCTTATGGGAGGACAGTTGCCGGATATCCTGTTTGATGGACTGCTGAAACCGGAAGGACTGAACAACGGGGAACTGCCGGGGTATATTCGCGACAACGGGGAAGCGACGTTTGCGAATGTGAACATCGGCGACCTGTCACCAGCAAATGTTGTTTCCGGAAAGTACAGGATTGATCGCGATCTGAAAGACTATGGAGCTGATCTACCGGCGGTCAAACCAGTGAAGCTGAGGCAACATTCGCCGCCGTCGGCTAATGGAAATCCGGCTGTCGCAGTGTATCGCTCTGCTCCCGAAAAACTGTCCGGGTGGGCCCTGTTTGCCCGTTCCGGTGGCCAGTGGCTTCCCACTGTCGGTGTGATTCCATTTGACATTAATACGCCATTATTTTCGGACTATGCCAACAAACATCGCTACATCAGACTTCCGAAAGGCAAGCAGATTCAGTGGCAGGATACGGAGGTGTTCGAGTTTCCTGTGAATACTGTGATTGCAAAAACATTTGCATACCCTGTTTCTGCTGTTGGCGCTTCGCGGGAAGAACGTTTCATCGAGACGCGAATTCAAGTGCGGGAATCGTCGGGATGGTACGGCTACTCCTATATCTGGGATGACGACCAGGCAGACGCAACCTTGGAACTCGGAGGTGGTGTTGTCGACGTCGTGTGGGAGGGCAAAGACGGAGTTCATCACAGCAACAGGTATCAGGTCCCGAACGCGAATCAGTGTCTGAGTTGCCACAGCCGCAATGGTCGTTTTGTTCCTTTGGGTCCGACAGCAAGAAATCTTAACGGTCCGGGATTGCAACACGGTATGCCGAATCAGCTTGAGGACTGGGTAAACAGCGGCATCCTGAACGGTGCTCCGGCAGAAGAACTGCGCCCCGTTCTTGCTCACTTTGACGACCCCGACAGCGGTTCGCTCGACCACCGTGCGAGAGCATGGCTGGAGGTCAATTGCGCCCACTGTCATAATTCAGCAGGATCGGCCAGAACGTCGGGCCTTGATCTGTCATCGTCTCAGAAAGATCCCGGGAAGTACGGCGTATTCAAGTCACCGGTCGCCGTCGGCAAGGGCTCGGGCGGACGCAAATACGACATTGTTCCGGGCAAACCGGATGAGTCGATTCTGATGTTCAGAATTGAGAGTGAAGAACCGGGGGCGCGCATGCCAAACGTCGGTCGCAGCCTTATCCACGAAGAGTCGAACTCCCTGATTCGTAACTGGATTCTTGCGATGCCGAAAGATCAATCGAAGGAATCAGAATAATGGCGGGCCGTAACGCGGCGCCAGCCCCATTGGAGTTGCACTGATGAATGAAACCGTCTGGTACTACAAGCTCTCCTCGGGGGAATTTGGCCCGGTTACGGCCGAAGAACTCAAACAATTGCTCACCAGTGGGACTCTCGCGCCGACGGATCCAGTGCGTGCAGACGGTTCGACCGAGTGGGACACGGTGGAACAGATATTGCGAGACAAGAAAACGCCATCGAAAATTACGGATCTGTCCGAATTGAACTTTGTGTTTGAAGAAAATCCCCCGGTTCCGGCGTCAGAGACACCGAATGCTGGCGTATCAACGCCGCAGAATAGTTCAGAGTTGGAGTCTTCCTCTCCACAGCAAGCCCCTGCGTCTGAAACAGAGAATGACGACGCTGCGTATTATGTTGAAACTCTTGGTCAGATTCTTGGTCCAATGCCTGTTTCCGCTCTGGTAAAAATGGCTGAATCCGGAGCGCTGAAATCAGACGAGAGGATTCGCCGTGGTGAAGACGGCGAATGGTGTTTCCCTGAGGTAATCCCGGACGTAGCCGTTGCGATCGGTTCTGCCAGCACCGACAGATCAACTGCGGCAAAGGCCGGGAAGCGGCGGAGTCATGCGCTGCCGCAGGAGGTAAATGCCGTTCCGACTGCTCCCGCAATCCCAGAACCCCAGCCTGTGAGTGAGCAACCTGCTGCGGAAAAATCAGCGAGAAGGACAGGCTCGTCTTCGAAAGGCAAGTCTCCGGGTAAAGCCAAGACAGTAAAGAAAAGGCAGCGGAAAACGAAGAAGGACGATTTTCTGCAGGAAATATTCACGGAGGTCTTTACAGAAGATGGCAATGTTCGTGACGTTGCCGAGCGACCTCAACACAATAAGGCAACTGCTGCAGCGGTCCGGCCGGGGGGGGAAATGGGCGCTCCTGACAGGACCACTGAGAATGCGACTCCCGCCGCAGCTTCTGTGCCGTCCGTCACGGCGCCTTCGATGGCAAACAGGTCACCGGCACCGCACTCGAAATCATCAGGTCCCTCTGCTGCACCGGCTATTCGTCGGGCGGCCCCCGCAAGAAAATCGGGGGCCGGAATCAGCATGCCGGAGCCTCGAACTCTGAGTGTTATTGCTGTACTCGTGTGTGCCTGTTGTTTGACTGGGGCATTCTTATCTGGCGTAGCTTCACTGCCGGGGTCATCGATGGATATTTCCGGAAAGCTGGAGCCATTGGGCTTTGAATATCTTCCCCTTATGAGCGGAGAGATTTCGGAAGAGAAATGGAACGAATACGGCGACCACGTTCGCGCCGAAACGGGACCAGTACTCGAGTATCTGGCGGCGAAAGAAACTCTGTTGGAACAGGAGAAACGCTATCAGCAGGTCAGCAACAAGTATCTGGAACTGGTAGCCTGCAAGGCCGACGATGCCAAGGGACAAAAAGTCCTCTTCACGGAAATCCTTGCACTAATGAAATGACACCATCGTCCCCACGGTACATGCCTCTTGCTGGTGTACTGAAACTCATTCGCATCTCACGAACACGCTGTCACGCGTGGATCGAGAAGCAGGAATGTGGACTTGATGCCCAGTCATGGTATCCACGGAATTCGCCGGCATCAGAGACATGGTCACCTCCGATGAGTTCCGACTGAGACACTGGTTGGTACGCCTGGCTCAGTGGCTCGGCTGACTTCGGGGCGTCACTGTTCGTTTCGTAGAGAGGTCGCGGAGTCCGCGTCTTTCTCTGGCTTTTTCTGTCGGCCACCTGCACCGCCAACGGCTTCAGTTTTCGAACAGCGACAAACGCCTGATATTCGGCAAACAGGTGATTTCGGGTTTCGGTGTTTGCGTCGGAGATATCCTGCTGCTGTTGGCTTTCTCGTCTGTGGTCCCTCGCTTACGCTTCGGATTACCTGTGCCACCACCCAGCAACACTACGAACGGGGCGGATAGATGGCTGTGATTGATGAGTGCATCGGTTACGCTGGGTGTCGGAATCCTGCCGGGGCATCGGGCAATGAACGGGACGCGATGACCGCCTTCCCATGGTGTTCCCTTTGTTCCGGAGAAGATTCCGTTGGCCTCATGGCTGAATCTCTCCATGTCCGGCGACCGCCACATCGCTCCGCTGTCGCTGAAGAAAATCACCAGCGTGTTTCTTCAAGGCCGCAAGAACTCGACCGACTTCGTGGTCGAGCTGCACTATGTAATCGCCATAAGATAATCGCCATAAGAGCCCGCTCTGCTTTTGCCGATAAACTCTTCGGTTCGAAGCCAAGACATGTGCGGTTCGAGCACCGCATAGTACAGGAACAGAGGCTTGCCCCCCCCGATGCTGCATGCTCATTGAGGATTTTGACCGTCTCATCACAGAACGCGGCATTGCACTCTTCGGGCACAAAACCGGGAGCAACATACCGATTCTCTCAGGCGGTCGGCGATGTCCATCAGACATTTTCCGTCTGTATGACAAGGCTTTCCGAGGTCTGTGGACTCGACCAGAGGACTGGCACAGGAAATTGCCGAAATTATTCTGATGCGTGGTCGTTTCCTGAGAGCGAATCCTGTTCGTTGCCTTATGGTATGTGTCATTCACAAACGACCTGCGGCGGAAGAATCAGATTACATGGCAGTCAGACTGGTGAGCGTTGTCGCAACATTTTTCCTGGCTGCGCATTTCTCAGCCGCAAGGGAACGAACGGTTAAAGAATTCCGTGCTTACGCGGCCCGACACATTGTCGATGCTGATAAACGACAACTTGACAGTTTTGTGACCAAAGTCGACAGTGACGCTGACGGAACGATTACGGACATTGAATTCGCAGACCGAATCGTGATGTTTCAGCAAGTCTTCAAAAGTGTCCCTATCAGGGGGCATCAGTCCGACCAGGAACTGCCGCAATACTGGCTGACTGACTTTGCGAAGGCCAGGAAACATTCCGCAAGAACGGGGAAACCGATTGTCGCCATGTTCTCAGCTTCGTGGTGCGGACCGTGTAAGAGAATGATCGCCCGCGTCTACCCCACGGACGAAGCAAAAGAAGCGCTCAGGGAATTTGTACCGGTCTATATCGATTCAGAAAAACATCGCGAACTGGCAGCCATGAACGGCATACGGTCGTTTCCCACTTTCATTTGTTTTAATGTCGACGGAGCCCCTGTCACTCAACATGTTGGCGGTGGTACCGTGAAGGACTTCGTTGAAATGCTGCAGTCATTCAGGAATGCGATCCCGGAAGCCGCGCAGCCAATAAACAAACAGAAGCCCGCGTCAGAATCATGACTGGGGGCACCGTTCCACCTGCCGAAACAGCCCATCAGGCGATTAGCGGCCCAAATTGTCAGTGTTTCCCGGAATTGGCCGTGCAGGTTTTACGTTTGATCGAGTACGATCACGTTTCGGCATTAAATTACTCTGACAGGAGCTCTGCATATGTGTCGGTTTCTGCCTGGCGTCATCGCCGCAATCATGCTTGTACCGTGTTCCGCTGACGAGTCGGTCTCGGTGGAACTGCGCTACCGCAGTTATCGCAACTGGTCTATCCAGCTGCCCCAAGAACAGTGGTTTCCAGTCAACGACGCGATCAAAGTCCCTCATGCCAACGGAACCGGATTTCCGGTTCAGTACCACGGCAACGATCTAAAGTTCGACACCGACGGAGACGGGGAAACGGATCGGACGATCAAGCCGCTTGTGGACGCGAAGACAAACGTTTCGACAACTCGCGTTGTGCTCTCTGGAAAGACACCAGCAGGCAAACCGTTTCGTTATGCCGTCCGCATACGCAACGATGCAAACGGCTGGGAGTGGGCTCCGGGCGGCGCACTGGCCGGAACGATCAGTACCCCGGCAGGACCAATACCCCTTCGCATTATCGACCAGAACGGCAACGGACGTTTCAATGACGTCGGCAGCGACGCAATGATTGTCGGCACCGGTGACCATGCGATGCTGCTGTCGAAAACCATATTTGCCGGCGACCACCTGCAGACGGTCGACTATGCAGACAATGGAACTGCCGTCACTCTGACCGGATACGACGGTCCGACGGCCCGGATCGATATGTCGACATCGTTCAATTCCAAAGCGGTGTTACTATCGTCTGTAATCGTGTCAGAGGACCGTCAGCATTCGTTTGACGTCGGCGCAATCGACGGTTCGGTCAAGGTGCCAGCGGGAACGTACACAATCGTGGGAGGACAGCTTGGCCTGGGTAACCATCGGGTGCAGATCAGCGCCGGCAGAATGGCTCCGCTTGAGCTGACAGCGGCGCGTGCGACACAGTTCAACTGGGGCGGGCCGGTCGAATCCGAATTCCAGTTCACCCGACTTGGCGGCAAAGTGCAGTTCTCACCGGATCACATTTGGTATTACGGAAAAGCGGGCGAGCAGTACACAGGATGGCATCCGGTTGGCAAGTCTCCGGAATTCAAAGTCCTTGATGCCAACACCGGCGTGGTTCTGGAGGTGGCGATCTTACCAGGATCATGCTGAGGACGCGGCTTTGTACCGGTCGCCGTGAGCGTACCATCCAGTGTAAGAATCAACGTCGAAATGATCGCTGACACATTTGCCTTCGGAAAAATTGAAGGCTCGGCTCGCAAGTAATCAGGGTGGTGCTGCCGGACTGATCGCTGACACCGGACAGTCGTGATATTTGTGCTTTTGTTTGATGTAACCGATGTGCCTTCCGGCTACCATTGGTGACTTATCAAACATGGGATCTGAATATTGCGTCATGCTCATTCTGTATTACGATCGTGCGTCACGTTCCTGCTCTTCGTGACGACTGTTCTGTCAGCGATGCGTGTTGCACGGGGACAGGATAGCGTATCAATTGGCGGGCCACCGATCATCAGCGCCGAAGGGGGTTCGATTTCGGTTCGGAATATCGATGGGAAGCTGGTTCTGGCCTGCGACATTTCCGGCCCCAGACTGCGTATCCCGGTGAATCTGTGGCTCGACTTCGACGGCGCCTACGGCCTGCAACTGCATAACCGTGCAGCTGCGCCACTGCCAGCGGAAAGTCAGTCCGGAAAGCCGAATCCTCTGACACTGCACTTCCCCGATTTCACTCTGCAGATCGCCCGCCGCGAACTCGGACCGGAAGAAGACTTTGAAGACTATACAAAATATCACTCTCAGGAAATCGGAGAGAATGCCCTTACGGGAGCGATCGGCTCACACGTACTGAAACATTTTGATATCATCTTCGATCTGCCTCAGGGAAAAGTCACGCTGGCGCCGCCTGGACAGCTGGGGCTGCAACAGGAAGATCGCCCGTCCGATGAAGTTGTCGTGCCCATTTCCCTTCAGAATGATCTGGTCTGGCTGCCGGTCACTCTGCAGGGCTCCGGGGAAGCATTGAAACGTGCTCTGGCCATTGGTTCGTCGCGGTACGACACCGTGCTCGACCGCCGGCTCTGTAATTCACTGCAACGTCCGGCCGGTAACGTTGGCCCGGTGGAATGTGAGTCTATTGACTTTTCACCGTACATCGCGTTTCGCCCTGAAGAAGTCATTCAGATCCATCCGGATGGTGTGGCCGGTGTGATGGGAATCAACCTGCTGCAGCAGTTTCAGATTCACGTCGATCGTCAGTCATTGCTGGCCACACTGCGCAGAGCAGATTCTCCTGATTTCCCGGAAGAGGACCTGGCGTGGTTTCAGGCGATGGTTGCCGAGGATCGAGACCTTGTTCGGAACTGGCTGAACAACCATGGCGAAACACGCCTGGCTCGTGAAGCCGCTGAATTTCTGCTGACCCTGTTGCTGGACGAAGGTGCCGACGAGGATGAATTTTCCCACGCCATTCAATGGGTTAACGATTCCATGCCGGAGGACCTGCGGGCGACACGACTGTTTGACCTGATGGAAGAACTGGTGAACGAAGGAGAACAAAGTCTGGGAATTACGGCCGGGCAACTGGGCGTCAAAAGCGCTCGCAAAGACCGCTACCCGGAGGCAAATTACAGGCTGCACGGCCGCCTGGGCGAGTTGTTGCTGCCTGATGACAAACGTGAGGCCTGGCGTCACTTGCTGTCAGCTGCATTCGGTCTGCCCGAAGACGGAATGATCAACTTGAATCTGGCCCGTGTTTACGAAGCAAATGGAAAAAAGAAACGCGCCTTCAGCCGCTACATCCAGGCTCTGGTCAAACAGGAAAGCAGTGAACTGGCCATGGAAGCCCTGGCCCGAATGGATAAAGAACTGCCACCGGACGAACGCATGACCATAGAAACGATCGACCGAATGATCAGCGGACGAGTTCGTAACTATTCAGCGCCGGACCAGTATGAAACAGCGTCGGCAAACAGAACGAACAGGACGTGCCTTGTGGAGTTCTTTACCAATGCCTACGTCGGAAACGAACAACGGGGCGGTGCGATCGGTGGTGCCATGGGCAACCAGGGCGTCATGTCTCACTTTGCCGATACCGAGTGTCTGTTTCTGTCCTATCATCTGTCTGTCCCGCGTCTGGAACCACTGGTCACGCCCCTGGGTCATTACATGGCCGGCTGGCTTGGTGTTAATGGTCCTGTGGTCCAGATCGTTGACGGAATCCTTCAGGCTCCGGGAGCCGGGAAACACCGTGACGCGGAAAAGATCTACGAAATGACGCGGGACTTGGTGGTCTCACAGTTACAGCGGGCAGCTCCCATCGAAATCAACGGCAACGCCGAGCTGGTCGGTACAGCGCTGACCGGCCACATCACGGTACAGGGCCCCGTAATCGGTTCGGAAGACGAACCTGACCTGAAGCCATTGGTCGTCCAGGTCATCATCGCCGAACGAGGCGTCGTGTTCCACGGATCGAGTGGCGTTGTTATCCATCGCATGCTGGCCAGGGGATTGGCAACAACAGGGCCACGAAAGGGCGTTGCCTATCTGCCCGACGACGATGGTCGACTGGAGTTTAATTTCGCTCGTGACCTGTCCGACATTGAATCTGAAAACAGCAGATACCTGGATCAACTGGAAGAGGGTCAGACCAGAGGCGGAACGCGCATGGGGCTGCGTATCGAACCCGGCAGCGTCGAAGTGGTGGTCGTGGTTCGAGATGCCCGCAGTGGCGAGGTGGTGCAGACGCGACGGTGCGAACTAAGACGCAAGGAGGCAGCTCGGTGAATCAGCAGAAGACTGCGCTGCTGACTGGTGACATCGAAGCCGTAGCGCAAAACACATCCCGACAGATTAAAACACTGGATCAACGCAGCTTCATACGCGCAAACATCTCCACAGCCCTGAAGTTGCTGATTGCTGCCCCGCTGCTGGCGGTGACCACACAGCTGCTTCGCTGGCTGTTCGGCTTTGCGGCGGGTGCGTGGCTGCCCTGGGAAGCATGGATATTTCTCACATGTGTCATACCTGCGGTCTGGTTATGCGGTGAAGCGGCCATGCGTCAGTTTCAGGTGACTCGACACAGAGCACTTCGCGCTGCAGACGAACAAATCGGTTCCAGCGACCGAATTGTAACCGCAGATGAATTCCTTCGCCGGACATCACGAGACGGCTTCATGCAGGCTGCGGTTGAGGATGCCGTTGACTGGGCTGCCGGTGGACGCGACACCGTACTCGACAGGGGGCCAGCCGAATTCTCCGTCAGCCGTTCATCGCTCTGGCCGGTTCCTGTGGCCATCACCGCACTGGTGCTGGCTGGTCTGCTGACACAACTCGAACGCGCGACTGTGGCAGACAGTCCCGCGGGACACACCGTGACTCCGGTCAGCGACAGTACATCTGTCGAGCAGACACCGACACCGAAAAAACAACTGTTGACAACGAACGATCAGCAGCCACCCCCCAAACAGATCGATTCGTCCCCCGATCAACACAGTCAGCGTGCCGTGAATCGGCAGGGGGCCGCCAATGCTGCAATTCCCGACAACGCAGAAGAATCCCAGGGCAAGGTTAACGAAGGTGAGACGCGGGAAAGCCGGCAATCCGCCAATCCATCCAGCGCAAAAGGGTCTCCATCGGCATCCGGGCAGCCGTCAAAACCCGGTGACCAGACAAAAACCACGCCGAAGAAAAAACAACAAGTGACTCCGAAAAATGACCGGAAGAAGAAACCCCGCAAGCAGAATGACAAGCCTTCCGGGGCAACTGCGGGTCAGGGTTCATCCAAAGGCTCTGACAACAATGCTGCACCGAGCGACTGGGCCAGTACCAGCCAGGCAGCAACCCCCGACGACAAAGACATTGAAGATGAAGACAGCGTGGACGATGAAGAGGAGGAACAGGAATCGCGGGGAGGTGTGCAGCCGAACATGCGTGATCGGCGTACTCCGGTCAACCGTGACCTGCAGATTGGCTTCGGAACGGACCGCCCTAATCCGGACGCCAACGGACGCGGCGGTCCCGGTGGACAGAAGAAATCTCGCGGTGTTGCGTCACTGGTTCTGGGAGTTCCCATCCCGGACCGTGTTAACGGACAGCCCAACAAAGGTCGTATTCGAATCACGCAGCAGCGTATCACTCCCGAGGCTGAACAGAGTGATCAGGGTCCGGCTCAGAATCGATCGCCCCGCGACGGAATCGTTGGCCCGATTCATCATCCCGATTTTTCTCCCTGGCTTCAGGATCTGGTGAAGCGATACTTTCTGGACCGCCGCGCCAGATTTCCGCTCCGCACGTCGGCAACACAGTCCGCCCCCGCCACCAACAGTGTCAATACGCCACAAACCATCAATGCCACAGAAAGCGATGCCCCGCAATCATGAGTGATACCCTGACTGTTGATAACCCCGAAATGGCCCGAGAAGCAGCCGCCGAATTCCGCAGCGTGCACGCGTCGATTCGTGCTGAGGTCGCCCGCATGATCGTAGGGCAGGATGCCACGGTGGACGGCGTTCTGGCAGCCCTGTTTGCGGCAGGTCACGTTCTTCTGGAAGGCGTGCCGGGGCTTGGCAAAACACTGCTGGTCAGTTCCATCGGTGAAGCGATTGACCTGACCTTCAGCCGGATTCAGTTTACTCCGGACATGATGCCTGCCGACATTCGCGGAACAAACGTTCTGACGGAAGACGAAGCGGGTGGCACGAAACTGGAATTTCAGGCCGGACCGCTGGTGGCAAACCTGGTGCTGGCGGACGAGATCAACAGAGCAACGCCTCGCACTCAGGCAGCTTTGCTGGAATCCATGCAGGAAAAACAGATCTCCGTCGGCAACCGCACTATCAAACTTGAAGAACCGTTCTGTGTAATGGCCACCCAGAACCCGGTCGAGCAGGAAGGAACTTATCCGCTGCCCGAAGCACAGCTGGACCGTTTTCTGTTCAAGCTTGTTGTGGGCTACCCGGCCGAAAACGACTATCGCACAATTCTTCGCCGGACAACATCCAACAGTGAAGTACAGTTGAACGCAGTGTCCGACGCCGCAACGATACTTCGCATGCGACAGGTGGTTCGCGCAGTTCCGGTTCCTGAGCATGTTGAAACGGAAGCGATTCAGCTGGTCATGGCCACACAACCCGGAAACAAATATACGCCATCTATGATCAACGAAGTAGTGTCGCTGGGCGCGTCACCTCGTGGAGTCCAGTCGCTGATACTCGCCGGCAAAGTTCGCGCACTGCTGGAAGGACGTTTTGCTGTGGCCGGCGAAGACCTCAGAGCTGTTGCTCCGGACGTTCTGCGACACAGAATCCTTGTCAACTTCCAGGGCATGTCCGACGGTATCACAGCGGACGACGTGATCCAGGAAGTCCTGAAATAGTCAGTTGCGTCTGCCGCGTCTCGTTTTCCGTCGTACTCGGATGAACCCGGTCTTTTCTGCATGAACGATCATTTCAATCTTCTGGATCCCCATTTTCTGCAACAGGCCCGCGCGCTGCGCATTGTGGCCAGACGTGTCGCCCCGGCGGGACGGTGGGCTGAACACAGGTCACGGGACCGAGGTCAGGGACTTGAGTTTCGAGATTATCGTCCGTATTCCGCAGGTGACGATCTGAAGTCCATTGACTGGAATGTCTATCGGCGACTCGGTCGTCTGGTTGTACGGCTGTTTGAAGAGATGGAAGATCTGCCGATCTACCTGATGCCCGATCTGTCGCGCAGTATGTGGCAGGAAGACGTGCCACGCGCCATCACCGCTATGAAAGTGGCTATTGCGTTCGCTTCCATAGGCCTGGATCAACATGATCGAGTCGGACTTTTCCCATTCGGTGAAGATCTGAACACAACAGTGCGTCCGACATCGGGACGTGGACGATTGAGCCTGATTGCCGAGGCGATGTCACGACTGGGTGAGACCGCTCGGAAACAACAGGTGGGGACGGACCTGGCAGCATCCATGAGCAAACTCAGGGGCCTCGGCCTGCGCGAAGGACTTCTGGTCGTCATCTCCGATTTTTTTGATTCCCACGGAATTGAGGCCATGATGGCAGAACTGAAACAGACACGCCACCGGCCGCTGCTGGTAGGCATCTGTCGGACAGAAGATCGCGAACCGGCCCTCCGCGGTGATGTGCGGGTTAGAGACTGCGAAACCGGCGATGCGCGCGACGTGTCCATCGATTCGAGCGTATTGAAAAACTACGCAGACGCATATGATCAGCATTTCGATCAACTTCGTGAATTCTCGAAAAGCCGCCACGGTGGATTCATGGCGATGCAGCACGATGGGGACGTCATGAAACAGCTGGCAGCTCTGTTTGAGGGCGGGAGATACGTGGCATGACCTTTGGCCTGCTTTCAACCACAGGAGTTTTCGCGGGCGTTCTGGCGCTCGCTGCAGGTCTGTGGCTGGCCCAGCGGCTGAGAGTTCAGCACCAGGAGGTGGAGGTGCTAAGCACGCTGTTCTGGCGCGCTGCCATCGAAGAAACTCGAGCCCGTGTTCTTACCCGACGATTTCGACACTGGCCCGCATGGCTGTTGCTGGTTGTCATTGCATCTGTTCTGTGGATGCTGGTCGCCCGGCCGGAATCCGTTCCACTGGACGGGACACAACATGTCGTGCTGGTGGACTGGAGTGTTGAGGATCCGGAAGTTCGTGCACAGGATCTTGACATTGCCGTTCAGCGAGCCACCACGCTGCCGTCGTCCGCTCGCGAAATCATGGCAGTCGGAGACCACCTGGAAACACTACTGACTGCAGGCGAACCCATCGAACATGCCTCACTGAGAGCTGCAGGAAACATCTCATCATCGCCGCAGGGGCTGCACTGGGCCATCGAATCATTGTCGTCACGGGCGACAAAAGAGCAGCCTCTGGCGGTCCATATAGTGGGTCACGCCGTCATTGAACAAGAGTACCTTGATGCTCTGAGCTCCAAGGTATCTGTGTTTCGCATCGAACGTGAGATTCCGTCGCGTATTCGACTGCGGACACTGGGTGTGTCGGATTCTTCCGATGGGCAGTGGCAGACGGTCGACGTCGCCGTCGTCTTTGATGCAATCAACCGGATCGAACCATCCACAATTCTGGTGACGATTGATGACGAGCCTGTGACGCAGGCGCTGCAGCAGACTGACACGGTTCGATTTCTGTTACCCGATGTCGTCGCCAGCGGGGGCACGCTGAAAGTGAAAATCGACGGGGACGAGATTGGATCGATGACGTTACCGGTGCGCACACCGATTCTGGTCTCTTTTGCTGCGGATGTCCCGCAGACTCTGCGGGACCTTGTAATGCTGGACGGCGCATGCCGGATTGTCGAATCAGACGCCGACGTACATGTCGGCGTCACTGGCGATGCAGAACTGCAGCTTTCAGCACAGGACCAGCCCGCATTTCTGATCGAAAGTAACCACAAAGATCCGAATAACGCACTTCTCGAATTGATCGACGAACTGGCACTTAAACAAATCGACGCGACTTCAATTGCGGCCCAAAGCGGACAGCTGGTCGATCTTACGGTCATCTCATCCGATCAGAGACGGATAGCAGTCTGGGAAAGTCTGTTCACGAACTCCTTCGACTTTCAGGAAAGCCGATCATGCCCGATTTTTGTCGCACGTGCCGTTCGCTGGCTGGCAGATCGGCCGCCGGTGATTCCGTGGGCAGAACAGGGCCAGCGGCTTCCGGCTGCTGCCCCTGAATTTGATCGGTCCACCCGGACGTCCGCACTCACCAGTGACGGACGTGAGATCCTGGTGACCCGGCTTACAAGACCGGTTGTCAGAGCTGCAATGATTCCGTTAACACCTGCACCCGGAATCTTCCGGAAGTTCAGTCTGTACACGTGGCTGGGGCTGGCGGCCACAGCATTGCTGGTCGTTGAGTGGGGACTTTTCCAGCGAGGACGCATGCCATGATCATGTCATCTCCGTGGTGGTGTTCACTTGCCGTGCTGGCGCTGTTGCCGTGGGCAGGTCCGTTGCGGGGCAGCAATCGAGTGCAGAACATTCTGCGTTCAATATTGTTTCTTTCCCTGGCCATCGCTCTCGCGCAGCCTCGATTTGTGGTGAACGAGAGACAGGTGCATCATGTCCTGATTGCCGACTACAGCGACAGCGTCAGCGACGGCGCCCAGCGCAGTGTCACCGCGCAGGCACAGCAGTTTTCGAAACATGACCATGCCCACCTGATTGTCTTTGGTAAGGCACCCGACCCATCGCTGAGTGACAGCTTCGAAACCACGACCTTCATCCCTGCAGACGGAGGGCAGGGAACATCGCCTCTGTCAGCTGCGTTTTCACGTGCGCAGTCGCTGATCCCCCGCGGTTCCGCCGGAAGTGTTACTGTGGCGACTGATTCGCTCGCAACCCGCCCCGACGATGACCGGGCAGTCAGCGCGTGCCTGCAACGCAGTATCCCGATTCACTGGGTTGACCTGCCAGGAACAGAACGACCACCAACTCCCGTACAGGTTCAATGGACGGATTCATTACGCAAAGGCGCCACCGCGAAACTGAATGTACGGGTGATCTCGGGGCAGTCCGACATAGCCGGAAAGGTGTCTCTGATCCAAGGCAAAACAATGCTTGCCGAAACGGAATTCACCGGTGTCCCTGAACAAACCGTCATTCTGGAGTTCGAACCCCGGGATGCCGGATTCATCGAAGCTGATATTGTCGTCAGCAACGGTAAAAGTGAGCAGATACTTCCAGTCGTACTGCCAGTTCAGGACCCGCATCAACTTCTCTACATGGGAAACTTACAGACGGGAGGCGCCGAAAAACTGGGCAGCATGACCGGCTCCGCTTTCGACATCAGAAGTGTCGACCCCAAGGATACCGGCGCTGTCAGAAAAGCACTCGAACAGTCCGATCTGGTCATGCTGGACGACATCCCGGCAGCATTACTGCCCAGGCAAACTGAACGGCACATCGTTAATGCAGTTCAGTCTGATGGACTGGGGCTGATCATGAGCGGAGGTCGGGCAGCTTTTGGCGCGGGCGGTTGGCATGACCGTCCGGTTGAAACGCTGCTGCCCGTCGAGTTCGTCCAGAAGGAAGAGAAACGCGATCCGTCCACCTCGCTGGTCGTTGTGATCGATACATCCGGTTCCATGAGTGGCGTGAGAGTCCAGTTGGCCAAGGAAGTTGCTCGTCTGGCAATACGTCGTCTGTTGCCTCACGACAAAGTCGGAATTGTGGAGTTTTACGGAGCCAAACGCTGGGCCGCTCCTCTGCAACCCGCCTCGAATGCGATCGAACTGCAACGAGCACTCAACCGCATGGATGCCGGCGGAGGCACGGTCATTCTGCCGGCACTGGAGGAAGCTTTCTACGGGCTGCAGAATGTTGACACCCGGTACAAACACGTCATTGTGCTGACAGACGGCGGTGTGGAATCAGGCAATTTTGAATCACTGATGAGACGTATGGCTGCGGAAGGCATCAACGTTTCCACTGTCCTTGCAGGAGGCGGTTATCACAGCGAGTTCCTGGTCAACATCGCCAACTGGGGGAAGGGTCGGTTTTACAACGTACCCAACAGATTCAACCTTCCGGAGATCCTGTTGAAGCAACCCTCAACCACAAAGCTGCCGGCGTACCGCCCCGGTACGCACAGGGTCCGTGCTCGTGGCGCCTCCGGATGGTGGGGTGATGTGGACTTATCCGGCGTGCCCGCTCTGGCGGGATATGTCGAAAGCAAGGCCAGACCGGGCAGTGAAGTCCTTCTGGAAACCGTGACGGAAAACCACCCGGTGCTCAGCACATGGCGTTATGGACTGGGACGTGTCACGGCCTGCGGGACAGAACCAGTCGGAGCAGGGACGGCTCCCTGGAATGACTGGCCGGAATACGCGAAGGCACTGACCAGGATCCTGCAACGCACCGCAGCTGACACACGTGATCCGTTTCGTTATGAGGTCCAATATGATGGCGGGGAAGTAACGGTCCACGCAATCCGACAGCAACCGCGACGGGTGGCTACCAGTCTTCCCGTCGCCAGACGTATCAGCAATGACCCCGCGCAGCGTCCTGCTGTCACAGTGCCCGACGAAAGCCTGAACTTCTTCGCGCGCAGTCCGGATCACTTCATCGCACGAATGCCTGCTCCTGAGTTCAACGAAACGCTGCGGTTTGAAACCTCAGCCGACACAACACCACACCGATGGCAGCGGCTTGTCGCGATGTCGCCCGTGATCGCTGAAGAATACGTTGATCCCCGAGCCGCCCTGAGAATGTCGCGGCTGATTGCTGCAGCTGGCGGACAAAGATACGACGTATCGTCTGACTGGACGAACGCACCAACTCCGTCACCACGCGGACGTCGTGTCTACTCGGCTGCGTCCTGGCTGTTCGGACTGGCATTATTGCTGTTTCTTGTAGAAATCATCTGGCGTCGAATTCCGGTTCGAATGACAGGCGACGATCGCACTGCGAACCGGCCGAGAGCAGCAAACGGACTGGCTGCAATGGTAATCGGATCTGTTCTGTGTTTCTCCGGTGTGGTGACAGCACAACCGGCGTATATCGACGGAAAACTCTCGCAACAGCTCCGTTCTCTGATCGATTCGTCGGTCCGTCACGGCGTGAAGCGCGACGGAACAGACGAACTGTTTCGTCGCGCCGTTCTCTCAGATGGCAGTATCGATCCGACACTGGACTGGCTGATGCATTCGCGAGGAGATCTGAACGAACCGCGTGCACAGGTCATTGCCGAACTCGAAGTCCATCTTGCATCAAGGCACGGCGATCTTCAAAGAGCGTCTGACGTACTGACCGACCTGCTGAAGATCAGCGACGTGGCAGCACAACGGCATGACCTGCAGATCTGGCACGCGAAGCTGCACGATGCGCTGGGCAACATCGACAAGGCGAAGAGTATCTATGAGTCGTTAACAAAACAGAAACTGACAAACGTGGAACAGCAGTCCGTTCGCCTGAGACTGGCCCTGATGGGATTGATCAGCGGTGAGCCCGGCGGTACGGGCAATGATGCACAGCCGCTGATTGAGCTGGCAGGAACATCAGCAGACATTTCGTTTAGAAACCGGGCCGCAAACGTCCTTGCGGTCCAGAACAAACACGCTGCTGCAATCAAACTGTTCACGATTGAAGGTGAAGGAACGCAACGCTTTCGCAGTGCCAGTCGACTGGCAGAATGGGCAATACGCGCTCAGAACCGCGATAAGGCCATGCAAGCAGCATGGGACGCCGTCAATTCGTCTGAACTTCGGCGGGATCGTAATTATGCCCTTGCCCTGCTGGTCGAATCGTATCGCCTGCAGGAGGAGGAACAGGGACTAAAAAACCTTGTCAAGGAATTCAAGGCGAAAAACAACGCAGGCGAAATCATGCCCGCCGAGATGCAGACTGTGTGGATTAACCTGCTGCGCGAACTCGGACAGTACGACGAAGCCATCGAATTGTTCAAAGCTTCCGCAGACGATGACAATAATTTTTCGGTGGACATGCGTCGTGAACTGCTGGAAATGGAAGGAGAAGCCGGGCGCGAAGACAACATGATCGGTTCCTACCGGGAACTCATACGGTCTGAGCCCGACGAACTGACCTGGCGATCCGGGTTGACTCAGATCCTGCTGGAAAAAGGAGAAGACGAGAAAGCAAAAGCGCTGTGGATCGACTACGTAGCAACAGCCGAACGCGGCTCACTGCTGCTGATGTCCGCTCAGGCACTTGGCGAGTTCGGCCTTGATGAACTCGCCAGGCAAGCGGTCGAGCGGATGGTTCGCCTGCAGGCATATCATGGTCAGGCGCTGTTGTACTGGGCCGACCTGCAGACACGCCGTGGAAATGTTGACGTGGCTGAAGTCACGTTAAACCGAATTCCGGAAATGGACAACATCAGCGACGAAGTGCGGTCAGAGCTTGCCAGCGCTTACGAACGACTGGGACGTCAGGACAAAGCCATTGAAGTGAACGAAGCAATTCGAGCGGATCGTGAGACAGTTGCCGAGGATCTCGAGATGCGTCTGGCCTGGTTGTACAGCGAAATCGGAGATGAAGACAAGGCTCTGGAGCAATGGCTGGCACTGTGGCGAAAGGTGACGTCAATTCCTCGGCGGCGGTACGTGGAAGATCGTCTGATGACGGTTGCCAGTCGACTGGGCACACTGGCCGATATTGCAATCGACCTGGAAGAAAAACTGGCCGACGGAACGGCGGATGACCGTGAAGCCGGATTACTGGTGCGCATCTACAGCCGTGTTAACGATTCCGTCGCGGCAACAGAAATCTCTGAAGAATACATGGCCCGGTCCGGCCGAAACGAAGTGGAGCAGCTTCAGGAAAAGGGCCGCATCTATCAGATATGCAACGATTACTGGAATTACGAAAAGGTGATAGAACGCCTGATCGATGTCGACCCGGAAGGGAAGACGGAATACCTGCGTCAGCTGGCTCTCAGTATGCTGGAACGCGGCAAATCACAGGAAGCCCGGGCTGTGCTGCTGACGCTTCGCGGCGCGGATGACGGTAAGGATTCGATCGGTGGTGAATTTGAAGCAGGTGTATTGTCTCTGGTCGGAATGAATGCGGAAGCAGCCGCCGCTTATCGCAAAGGTATCGCAGCCCACCCTGACCGAATTGAATCATATCTGTTGCTGGCAAATCTGCTGAAGGAAATGGGACAGACCGATCGCGCCATTGGGATGTTTCAGTACCAGGCGGAAAATGCCGACCGGGACGATCTGTTCACCATTGCCATCGACGGACTTCTGAACATGGAGGCCAAGGGCCCGGTGATGCAGTGGGCCCGACGCATCACGCTGGAACGGCTGGCGGGGCGTGAAGACAAAAACTATCTGTACCAGCTGCTGGCCGACCTTTCAGCGGAGGTCAATGACAAATCCGGACAGATTCTCGCCATGGAAAACTCGCTGGCCGTATCCGGCACACGAAGGCTGTCAGTACTGCGTGAATGCATGGAGCTATCGTCCAGAATCCGCGGCGGCGTTTACTACTCCGGTTCGTCTCGCGGACCGACCAACAGGGGAAATGCCCCCTTCTTTGCCTTCGGCCGTCGACTGATCGGGCTGGGCGAATTGATGCCGCCGCAGGTGTTCCTCAATCTGGGTCAGGCTTTTCTGGATGACGGCGATACAGGAAGCGCTGAACGTACGTTCGGAATGGCCCGCAATCTGGCTGATCCACGAGGCTATCAGCGGGAAGTCGCTGCTATCTTCGAAAAGGGCGGCAAGCTCCCGGAAGCCCTTGTTCGGTACGACAAATTGCTGCGCACCAGCCCGTCCGATGTGGCTCTCATGGCACGCGTAGCAAAGCTGAACGAGCAGGAAGGCAGAGATGATGCCGCGTTTCGGTTTTACCAGCGTGGACTGAACCTGCTGCTGTCGCAGACTCCGCTGACCACACAGGAGGAGTCAAAGACGACCGGCAACCGATACTGGGCGACTAACCGAGACGCCTATCAGACATACTCGGATCAGTTGTTACAGGGGATCCTGGTCACAGTGTCCGACGATCAGATCGCCTCGATGCTCACGCAGCAACGGACCCTGCTGCTGCGGAGTCTTCGGGAACTTGACGAGGTCGCTGCTTCCGGTCGCATTGCCAGATCGCTGACCGATGCTCCTCGTATTGACAAACAACTGGCAGCGCTGCGACGAATCTACTTTGCTCTTGGCCGGATCGGTGATCTGGAGACTGTCGACCAGCTGTTGA
>Ga0315331_10000841_pt1 | contig 22243 bp, 15 predicted proteins | sample M160m34915metaG_FD_203456 | JGI IMG/M metagenome (GOLD analysis project Ga0315331, IMG submission 203456) | Ammonia-oxidizing marine archaeal communities from Monterey Bay, California, United States - M1 60m 34915 | ecosystem: Environmental > Aquatic > Marine > Intertidal zone | place: USA...
CAGCGCATCAACCCAGGCAAAGAAGTAAGCAAGGGGGCCGCCAAGGTCACTGGCGTGCATTCCGCCGACGCGACCGGACTGTTCTGGGGCCCACCGCTCAAGAAGGTCGGTGCCAAGTTGGTCGAGTTCCTCGAAGGCTGTGACATCGGCGGCTTCAACCAGATCAACTACGACATCCCGCTATGGCTTAACGAGTGCAAGCGGCACGACATTCCATTCGAGATGGGGGACCGCCGCCAAGTGGATGCCAAGGTGATCTTCAACGTCTGCGAGAAGACGTGGGACCGGTTCTTGATGGGACCGCGAAACCTATCCGCTGCCGTCCGCCACTACTGTGGTCGCGAGCTCGAAGGCGCGCATGCGGCCGAAGCAGATACGCACGCAACCATCGACGTGCTCCTCGCACAACTCGAGCGCCACGCCGAACTGCCACACGACGTGAAGGGCCTCGACGAGTTCTGCATGCGCAACAGCGAGAAGACGAAACAGGACGAACCGGCGGAGCAAGCAGGCGGGGCATGACATTTCGCACGCGATTGCGGTATCGCTTTGGCGACATCGACGACGCCGGCATCGCCTACTACCCGAAGCTGCTGCATTACTTCCACTGCGCCTTTGAGGACTGGTGGAGTGACGGCCTCGGACACAGCTACGCCAAGCTGATGCACGATGACAAGCTTGGATTTCCGGCGGTGAAAATCGACGCGGAGTTCTTTGCTCCCGTCGTCTACGGTGACGAACCCGAAGTGCACATCGGTGTATTACGCATGGGTGGGTCGTCGTTGACACTTGGCTTCTGGATGACCAAAGACGGTTCCGAAAAGCCACTATGTCGCGCGCGAATCATCACCGCAGCGGTCGACATGGACACCATGAAGAAGCGGGAGTTACCCGAGGCGTGGCGCGAAAAGTTCGCGGCGTTCGCACTCGAAGAAGAGAACTTCCCGACCGGGCGCGGCTAAACAAGCGGTTGCAACACCCTCCGGCGATCAACCATCGCCGATGCCAGTACTGACCCGTCGCAATCGACGGCTACAGAGTGAACTCGCGCGGAAAGAACTGACTCGGCGTCCGCGACTGCACGCCGAACACCGTCTCGATATGCTCGGCAGCCAACGCTTCTTGCGGAGGGGCATCAACGAGAGCGCGGCCTTCGTGAAGCAACACAACGCGATCACTGTGCGGAGCGAACAGGTTGATGTCGTGGGATGCCACCAGCACACCATGACCTTCGTCAGCTAGGCTTCGCAGCAATTTCACCAATTGCAGTGCGTGTTCAAGGTCAAGATTGTTCGTTGGTTCGTCGAGTAGCAGTAAGCCAGCTTCTGTTGCCAATGATCGAGCAACAGCAATACGTCGTTGTTCGCCACCTGACAAAGTCATCACCGAGCGATCAGCGAACGATGATGCGTCCAACAGGTTTAGAGCGCGATCAACCGCTGCAGTATCTTCAGGTCGCATCGATTCGCTACGCCGACGATGGGGGTGCCTGCCCATGGTCACCAATTCTCGCCCAGTAAAGTCGAACGGCACATCGGTGTCTTGCGGGACGAAAGCAACTTCACGCGCGCGATCTGGATCTGACCACGACGAAATCAATTGGCCATGCAACTGCGCGCTGCCCGCATTTGGCTCTAAAGCGCCGATCAAACATCGCAACAATGTACTCTTGCCAGCACCATTACGGCCGGCAAGTAGCACGAGTTCGCCTGGCGCAAGATTCATCGACACCCCGTGCAAAACCGTGCGTGAGCCTAATTGCACCGACAACATGTTGGCTGCGAGGTTTCTCACAACGCCGCTCCCCGACGCTGACGCGACAACAAGTAGAGAAAGTAGGGGGCGCCAGCAATCGCAGTAACAACGCCCAAGCGTAGATTCCACGATGCCGGAGACACGCGACACCCAAGGTCGCTGACAACCATCGATATGGCACCAAGCAACGCCGCGGTGGGGAGCAACAAGCGGTGGGCGGGCCCGACCATTAATCGCGCCAGGTGTGGAACGATCAACCCCACAAAAGCGATGCCGCCGCTATTGGCGACCGTCGTAGCCGTCAGCCCGCAAGCGCACCAGACAAGGGAACGTCGCGCACGTGGAGCATCAACTCCAAGACTATGAGCACTGTCATCACGCAAGGTAAGCAAGTCGAGTTCTCTTGCGCGCGGCCAGACCATCAGGCCAAACAAGAAGAAGCCGCCAGCAGTGATCCAGGCGTGCTCCCAGGTGCGTGCATCGAGACCGCCCATCAGCCAAAAAAGCACGCGCGAACTTGCGGTGTAGTTATCGAAACTAAGCGTCACGACGAACGATGTGACCGCACCAAACAAAGTGTTGAGGGCAATGCCAGCCAGCAACAGGTTGGCCACAGAGAACCTTCCGTGTGAACCCGCCAACACAAACACCAACCACGTCACGCCAACCGCACCAAACAGCGCCGCGATCGGCGTTGCAAAGACCGACATATCGGCAAGCTTAAACACAATCACTAAGGCACCGCCAAAAGCAGCTCCAGCCGCCGTGCCAATGATGTCAGGCGATGCCAGCGGATTACGGAAGCTGGCTTGCATGACCGTGCCGGCAAGCGCGAGAGCAGCCCCACCAAAAGCAGCAACTAACATCCGCGGCGTGCGAATCGCACCAAACACGAACTCATCGATCTGGTCGACATCACCTGTTGCGCCGGTCCACGCAAACAGCCAATCGAATAACGATCCAAGACCCGGTTCTTCACGCGCAAACGCGAGATGCATCACAGCTACGAGCAGTAGCACCACAAACAGCAATAGTGGCAGCTTCTTCCTCACGGCTTACCCCACTCAAGTAATTGCTTCTGCACGAACGCAACCGATTCGACCAAACGATGAGATGTGGTAATCAACAAGCGACTAGGCACGTAGATGATGCGACCTGCGGCGACGCATGGCAGTAAATCGAGCCCCGGGCACTGCATCACCCAATCAGGTAGCCCGCCGTCTGCGGGAGCATCACCCGACATTACCAAAGCATCGGGGCGCCAAGCTAACACCTCTTCGATGTCTAACTTGCGAAATGCACCAACACCATGTTCGGCAGCTAGATTGCGAGCGCCAGTTGTTCGCGTCACGACATCAAACAGTGAGCCCTCACCGTACGTGTGCAATGCACCATCGAGACTCAATATACGCCACTCGTTTAAACCTCTGCCTGCCTGGCGCATGGACTGCAGCGCCTTAGTGGTCGCCACAATCAGTTGATCAACTTCAGTATCGAGATGCGTCACACGTCCAAGTAATCGAAGGTTCGCCTCAATGTCCTCGAAGCAATGTGGATCACGAGTGCGAATCACCGGCACGTTAGCTGCTCCGAGCAACGCCAAGGTCTCCGCGCGCGTATAGGCATCGACCAAAACAAGGTCCGGGCGAACAGAGAGCAACTGCTCAGGCGACGCCCCAAGCAGCGGCAGACCTTGTGCCTGATCCGCGACCAACGAGTAGCGAGCATCCGCGGCAATCTGGTGCACCCCAACGAGTCGATTGTGCGAGATCACCTCAAGCAATGACTCAACCGCTAATACCGAGCCGGCAACGATGCGTTGCGGTGGTTGCTGCGGGCGCCAATCGGGACCATCCCAAGCACGCTCCTTGCCACAGCTGATGGCACAAAGGCCAGCAGCTAGAGCAGCACAGAGTCGAGACAGGTTCTTGGGCACAAGACCATCATGGCTCGTGTCGTTGCATCAGCAACCAAAAGCACCAGCGATGCGGGGGGGGGCGGCCGCGGAAGAGGGACTTATCGCCCTTCTTCAGCCTCTGGTAGTGAGAATGACGCCGGCAGATCTTCCTGTCCCTTGCGCTGCTCCGCCCATGGAGCGTTCTTCAGCGTGATCGGACCAATTTCGAGGGGCTTGGAGTCCCGCTTCTTCTTTTGCACGACAAGCGTGCACGTGTCGCCCCCTAGCCGGGAGCTGACCAGCATCAAGAAGTGGGGGCCATTAAGGACGGCCACACCGTCGACTTTGAGGATGATATCGCCCTTCCGCAATCCTGCTTCCTTGGCCGCGCCGTCCTTTGGCGTGCCAGTAATCCGAGCACCAGGACCGAGGTACGAAGTCGATATCTGCACACCAAGCCAGCCGCGTTGCAGGATCTGGCCCTCTTTCATGCGAGCAATCAAGCCAGGGATGTCCGCGATGGTCGTCGCGAAGCCAATGCCCGAGTCATACCACTCGACACCGGCGTTACGGCCCGATGGTGACAACGGCACCGACATACCCAACACGCGGCCGTGGATATCAACAACCGCGCCGCCGTAGTTAGCTGGCGAAGTATAGGCATCGATCTGCAGCGCACGGCCATAGAGGCGCTTCTTGGCACTGACAATACCGAGATGCACGGTTGGATCTTCATCTGCAAACGTGCGACCAAGAGCGAACGCCCACTGACCTACGTTGACTTTGTCGGGATGCACGAAGTCCGGCACGGGCAGGTCGTCGGCCTCAATCTTCACAAGAGCAATGCCGCGACTAGTGTCTTCACCAACTCGCTCGGCATTAAAGGTACCGCGACCAGGCACAGTAATGAGGATCGTTGTCGGATCGAGATTGAGCGCAAAACGCGAGATCATGATCCATCCGTCTGCCGTCAAGATGATGCCGGATGTCTTGCCTTGCGTTTGCTGAAAACCTTTGGCAACGAGGCCGAGCTTCTTCTTCTTCTTCTTGTCGTCCTTTCGGTCCGGCTCACCTTCTGGCTTCTTTGGATTCGATGGCTTCGGCTTGGGACGTGGCTTTGGTGGTGCAGGACCATCCATCGGACCGTCCTTACCCATCAGCCTACGCGTGCCGCCAAACGTCTCCACGGTGACGACAAACGGCCCAGCCTTCTTCAATGCATCTTGAAGGACTGGCTCGAGCAAGAGGAACTCATCGACATTGCCTTGCTGTGCTGTCAACGGCAGCAACAAAAAGCACAGTGCTAGTGCGGGACGCAAGTTCATTTCTTCGGCTCCTCAGCCAGCGTCATTTCACCGGACATCACACGCGTGCCGCGCTTCCACGTCACCTTGACCTTGTCGTTGGGCTTGTACTTCTTGAGCACGCTGCGAAACTCGATGCAGTTTCGAATCGAAAAATCATCGATGCGCACAATGAGATCGTCGATGCGCAAGCCAAGCTCGCGGCCGGGTGACTTGCGCTTGACGCGTTCGACATAGGCCGGTGGCGACTTGCGACCAGCTTGCTCAAACAGCGTGATGCCAGTCCACACCGGCACGACCTTCACCTCAACGATCTCACGCTTCTCACCATTCACACGCTCTTCGAGATAGGGCAGCAAGTCGCGCGACGGAATCGCCGCTGACAACATCGTGTTGGTTTCCTTGCTATCAAGCAGGCGCATGTTGAGCCCAATCCAACGCCCATCGAGAGTGAACAACCCACCGCCATAATGGCCCGGGTTATTGCACGCATCCGTCAGGATGATGTCGCTGTCGTATTTGACGTCTGCCATGCGATAGCGCAGCGCCGTGTTGGCACGACCACAAACAACGCCAAACGTCGCACTCACCTTCTCCGAGAACTCCGCGAGTCGAAAGCAATTGCCAAGCGACACAACGAACTGGCCATTGCGATACTTGGCGTTCTTTGCAACCGGCGGCCACAGTGCTTGCAACTTGCCGTCCACATCTTCGGGGCTGATTTTGAGAATACGCACTCCGAGCTTCTCATCGGCTGGATACAGGATCGCATCGTGCACGGAGCCGTCGTAGAGAACGACACGGGTGCGGTCCGACTGCAACAGAATCTGATCTAGGGTGATGATGTGGCCGCGGTCGCTGACAACGATGCCGGTCGCATAGGCCTTGATGGTGGCCAGGCCAGACGCGCCATGAATCTTGACGATGCTCGGCATCAACTTGTCGACTGTGCGTTCGACCTGTGTCTTTGGCTTGCGCTCATCAAATGAGTAGGCCTTGCCAAAGTCACTAGTCTGCGCCGAGAGAACACTCGCGGTTGCGAGCACGATCATTGCGGTGCGCATCACGCGTCCCTCCTAAACCAGTGATCTTCGGCTTTGCCGGTCGCACGCATACCGCTCGACCAACCGCGCTCCAACTCGCCGTCAACGACGACGCGCAACTTCGTGCCTCGCACATACCATTCGACGCGAGCCCGGCGCACCGGGTCACGGAATGCGAATCCCGCTGGCGTTCCATCGAGGAAGAACCATGCTTCGCAGTCACCGTCACCGGGAATCGCGAAGCGATAGGCAGCTGCTCCGTGCACGTGCACACCACCTACTAGCAGCGCGTGTTCCAAACGTGCCGGGATCTCAGCGCCAGGCCACAGCAGTGGGTTACACGCAAGCTCTCGGCGCACGCGCTCTCGTTCGCCCTGGTCCATATCGCGCGTTTCGCCGTCGGCCTTGGCAAATCCGCTATCAGGTCCGAGACGAACCATGATGTGTTGACCACTCTCGATGCGCAGTCGTTCACCATCCGAGATGGTCACGAGCTTCGTTTCGTTCGGGCTGCGCCGCGTCCATTGCACTGCGACGTTCTTCTCATCGGACTTGATCCAAGCGCCAACGATTTGCTGCGTCGCAATGCGACGATCAATGCGACTACCGAGCCGCGCAGCATCACCTGTACCATCGCGGCTCGAACCTGTATCGAGCGTCGTCAGCTTGACGGTGATTTGACGTTCTTCGCCAAAGCCTCCCTCTTCTTGTTGTGGGCGATAGCGCAAAGTCACCCACGTCTTGGCAGGCAATACGCCAACCAGAGTTGCAAGCTGGTTAGCGGAACGGACTTCAATGCCATTAAAGCGAATGATCTCATCGCCGAGACCAACGCCAGCCTTCGCAACAACCGAATCGGCAAACGTCTGCTGCACAAACACACCGCGCTTGCGCGTTTTGCCGTCGCGCGAGTTCATGAACCATGCGCTCATGTCGAGCGTACCGTGTTCGGTGTGACGGCCAGCGACGAGGTCGCCGAGGAAGTTCTTGATCTGGTTGGCGGCGATCGCGAAGCCAACACCAACGTTAACGCGACCGCGATCGCCGATCGAGATGCGACCGTTGATGCCAATCACCTCGCCCGCTTCGTTGAACAACGGCCCGCCCGAGTTGCCCGGGTTGACCGGTGCGTCGACCTGGATGCAGTCGGGGTAGACCAACATGCGGTTGCCACCGCCTTCTTGGTAGCGGTGCGTGCCGGAGACGATGCCGAACGTCACAGTCGGCGTGAAGTCCGTGGCAAGCAAGAACGGGTTGCCCATCGCGAACACCGTCTCGCCAACCAGCAGCGCATCACTGTCGCCGAGTTCGCAGTAGGGCCAAGTTTGGCCTTCTTCCTTTGGCAGCAAGCGAATCACTGCAAGGTCACTCCCCGGATCAATGCCGAGCACCACACCTTCGTAGAGATTGCCGTCGGGCAGTCCAATCTTCTTGTTCTTATAGTGCGAGGCACCGCTTGGCTGATGTTCGGCTTTCCATTCCGCCTGCCACTGAGCAACGAACTTGCCTTGTTCTTCCTGGCTGCCATTGGTCTTCTTGCGCCACGCGTCGACCACTTCGTCCGGCGGTTCCGGCGGCGACTTCAACTTGTAGCCCTTATCCGGCTTGCCAACGACGTGGTAGTTGGTCAGCACGAAACCAGCGGGGTCGAAGATCACACCGCTGCCACCACCAGGCGAGTCCATTGACATCACCGAGCAGACTGCTTTGGCGCTGCGGGCGATGACAGCAACGCGTCGCGCTTCACTTGCCGCAACAGCATCGATGGGATCCTGCATCACGGCGGATGCGAGAACAGCGAGAAGCATCATGATCAGGGTGCGGGACCTCAAGACCCCATGAGTGTTGTCTAATTCACGAAGCAACACCTGAGGCGCGTCACTTCTGCAGCATCAAATCCGCAACGTCACTTCTGAACAACTCGAGCATCCGCGAACGCACAGAAATCGCCAAGGTCATAGTTTTTGCCGAAGTCAACTTCGAGCAGCAGCGCCTTGGCCTTGTTCAAATCGAGGCGCAACTCATGCGGTGCTTGCCCGCGAGTCATCGGTTTCGATTCGAACACAAGCTTACCATCCACGTGCACGCGGAAGATCGCATGCGCCAGAGGACCGCCGCGATCATCAATACCGATCATTGCTTCAAACATGTCGAAGCGACCGGACAAGTCGTAGGTGAGTTTGGTGTGAGGCACGAGGCCGAGCCCTCGCTCGAAATGCTTGCCATTGAGGTCAAAGCCAGCCCCCGCAACCGAACGATCGTTATGCCAAGGCCAAACACGATCAAAGGCGGGTGTCTGCTCAACTTTCGGCTTCAGGTCAGACAGCCAAACAAGCCTGTCGCTGGAGACGTCGATTCGATGCAGGTTGCGCATTGGCACTTCCAGCACCGAGCCTTCGTCGATTCGGCAGCGCAGACTTTCTCCAACGCTGAGGATCTTGCCTTCGATACGTTCACCTGTCGTCAATGACACTGAAACGCGTGGACGAGATTGTCGATCAGGTGCGAACCCAGTGTTGGCACCAAATACGACACCCGCAATGCCCGAGAGTTCGAACTCATACTCAGCATCACGCAATTTGAAGTCGATCGACTCCGCAGTGAAGCCCGTAACCTCAACAGACGAACGCTGTGCCTTGCCGTTCTTGACAACATAGATCAAGTCAATGTTGGCCAACGGCTCTTCTAGATCCTGCTTGAAGAGCGCCGGCTGCGGGCGTTGCAATCCACCTTGACGAATGGCACGCACCGTGCTGACCGGCACTTCGAGGTCAAGCCCAGACGGAAGACGAACAACCAATATCGCCGGCTTTCCATCGGCAGCCACTCGACCGCTCAGCTTCTTTGCCGGCAATTCGAGTCCCGATCGCAACCAAACGCGGTTCTCTACCTGCACGTTGCGCGGCCTAGCATCCGCACGCTCGAAGGACACCAGTTCCGCGATGTCGAGCTTCGCCTCGCCAGCCTCGCCAATAACAGTCACGGTGCCGTCGTCGGCAATCGCGAGCGTGCCTGTCAGCGTCTTGCCATCAACGGTCTGGACAGTGCCTTTCGCCTGCGCTGGTACGACAACAGCGGGCACTGCACCCAACGCAGCAACAAATAACAGTGAGTGAATTACTGACGTAGTTGATCTCACTTGCGATCAGCCTTGCCTAGCTTCTTGTAGTACTCCTCCAGCATCTTCTGATACTGAGGCGGCATCGTGTTCTGCACGTCGGCCATGATCTTCTTACGCTCACTGTCGCGCATGTCGCCCCAACGGTCAGCGAGTGACGGCTTGTTGTTAAGCTTGCCAACCGAGCCATCACCACCAGGCAGCGCACTCGACGCAGCAGGACTGCTGGACGGGCCGTTACCCGAAGCTGGACCGGTTGACTGCTTCTCCTTCTCTTGGAACATCTCGATAAGTTCATCGAGTTCTTCGAGATAAGCTTCTTGGTCCAGCTGAACCGGCTTATCGGTCTTCTGCTTACGAAGATCGCGCGTCGTCTTCTTCATGCCGTCAGCCAACATGTGCAGACGACTTTCCTTCTGCAATTCGAGCTCAAGAAGCCGCTGATGGGCAGCAGAACGCAAACGCTCGCTGGCGTTTGGGAACCATGCAAGAAACGCGCGGAAACGCGGGATCGCGTCATCGATCATCGGCACTTCAGCCAACGCCTGCGCGTAGAAGTATGCAGCTTCACCGTCGAGCGGAGAGTGATTAAGGTTCTTGCCGATGTACTCGTTGAGTACTTCGATCGCACGCTCCGGATCATCGCTCGACAAGAACAAGCGCGCCATATGATACCGGACGTGAGCCTGTAGCAGAGGAGACTTCGTTTCGACCAGCACCTTGGCAAGTAATAGTGCCGCCTTCGGATCTTGGTCTTCCGCGGCTAACACCGCTTCATCAAACTTTGGCAGCGCCTTGCGCAGCAAGTCGTCGGCAGCACGCGCAGCGCCGATCTCTTCAACCTCTTGGCCGAAGGTCTTCAGCTGCAGTGCGGTTGCACCAAAGTCACGCACAGCCTTCTCAAAGCGAGCTTGATCGAACGGCTTGAACGGACTCTGTACCTGAACATCTGGAATCGTTGGCAGATGCGCCTCCGGCCGAGTGCCTTCACCAGGCAACTGGATCTGCGCGCAAACTCCGGACGCAAACGCACTGATGACGACCAGACCGAGCAGCGGCTTCTGAAGCAAAGGGAGCGACATTATTGCCCTCCCTCGACTCCGTTTTCCTTGCCCAGTTTCTCAGCGAGAAGACGCATCAGCTCTTTCACGCGTTCCTGCTTCTTGGAGATCTTGTCGTAGTCTGCTTGCTCAGGCGAAGTGGTAGCAGCGTTGGCATCCGTGGCCTTCGTCTTCTTGTTCACCCGTTCCTGAAGGAATCGCAACATCTTGAGCTCGGCCGACACGGGCACGAGCGGTGGCGCTTTGCCACTTCAAGTACCCGTTCAACCTCCGCCTTCTTTCTGCTCGATCGTCTTACGGAGAGCATTGATGAGGAGGGATAGCAGGTCTTCCACGTCCTTCTGCTGAAGGTTCATCGTGCCGCCGGTCTGGTGCTTGCCGAGACCGCTAGCAACGTCGTGCAGCTCTTCGCGAAGCTGCTCGACCATCGGTGGGAACACCGCGGTTGTGCCGTCTTCTTCGAGCAGCTTGAGTGCGTCGATCGCTTCTTGCTCAAGCTCGGCTTCGCCAGCTTGCAGTTCAGCGATCTTGGTTACGAGTGCAGCCGGCAAAGCGCCGGACGCAGTCATGATCTTCTGACGCGTCGTGTCGACGGTCTCAGTCTTTGCGGTCAACTCGCGTTGCCGAGCGAGCATCGCCGTAAAGCGTTCTTCGAGAGCGCGAAGCACTTCGTCCTGCAGTTGCTGACGCAACTGGGCGAGGGCTTCTTCGAGAGCCTTCTTGGCCGCTTCGAGATCATCCTTCGCGTCCTGCTGCTTCTGCTTGGCGGGAACGAGTTCCTTCAACTGGCCAGCAGCAGCGCGCTGCTTCGGAACGGCCTGTTGGACCTTTTGCTTGCCAGGTGTCGGCTTACCTTCACTGCTTTCGCCGTCACCTTCTTCAGCCTTCTCCATGTCCTTGGCCAAGGTGTCGGTCGCCTTCTGCGTGTTCTCCTGCTGCTTGGCAAGTTCATCGAACGGCAGCTTCAACAACTCGCGAGCGGCGTCTTCGGCCATCGCGTCAAGGTCTTCGATAGCAGACTTGAGAGCTTCCATCGCCTGGTCCTGATCCTTCAGGGCCGACTCCGGCTTCTTGTCTCCGAGAGCTGACTCAGCTTTGCCCATCGACTGGGAGGCCTTACCGGCCTTGCCACTTGGGGTTCCCTCGGACGGCGCAGCTTCGGACGGCTTCGCTTCGGACGGCGCAGCTTCGCTGGGCTTGCCTTCGGATGGCTGACCATCCTTTGGGGCACTGGCTGCGTCCTTAGCTTCCTTCTTCAGTTGCGCGTCCTTCTTCTCAAGGTCCTTCAGGTCCTTCGAGAGCTCTCCGGCCTCTTGCTCTAGTTCGCCTTCTTTCTTCTCAAGCGGTTTGGCCAAGCCCTCGGCCGCATCCAACGGAAGTTGATTGGTCGCCTCGCGCAGCTCCTTCTGCTCAGCGAGCAAGTCTTCGGCGCGCTGTCTTTGCGCCTCAATATTCTTGAGGTGCTTCTGAAGCGCTTCGGCGCGAGCCGAGTCTTCCTTCTCCTGCTGCTGCTCCTTGGCGAGTTCCTCGGCGCGATCCTTAAAGCCCTCCAGCAAATCGATGCGCTCGAGCAGTTCGCGCAGATCCGCGTTGCGGTTCTGCAGCAATTCGAGCAACGCACGAAGATCCGTCTTCAGCTTGCCCATGACAACCAGACCTTCATCCCACCGCTCTTGGCGTAGGAGCCTGCCAGCATTTTCCAAGCTCTGGTGCAGCTTCTTTTCCTGCACAAAACGTAAGCCCGTGCTAAGCAGCTTGCTCTCTTCTGGCTCATCCTTCTGCAGGACAACCATCAGCTTGCTCATGCGCTCAGTGAGGTCTTGGAACTTGCCTTGAGCAAGCTCCTGCTTGGTCGTGGCGGTCACGGGTGGATCCTGAGCACGCAACGGTGACGACAAAGGTGTCACTGCTGCAAACATCAGGGCCGCCGCAATGGCGATTACTCTAGGAATCATGAATGCACCTCTGGGAGGTAAGTGCCCCATACAGGGCTAATCTGGTTGGTCTATTTGGCTTCTTCGACATACCCGGCTGCTCAATCATCCTTCTTGAGCGGCACAGATTTGCTTGGCTTGTTGGACTTCTTCTTCTTTGCGGAATTGAAGAGGCTGTTCTCGAGATCTTCGAGTCTCGTTTTGACGTCGCGGATCGCCTCATTCTCCAGGTTTATCACGTTCCTGAGTTCTTCGATCAGGGCTGCGAGATTCTCTGCCTGCTCCATTTCCTTCAGGATAATCGCCAAGCGGACCATGATATCTCGATAACCCTTTACCGCGAGGTCTCTTACGGACTCTTCACCGGTCCTCACGAAGCGATCTACGAGTCTTGCGGTCGCCGGAAAAGACTCCTTGGCGAGGACCTCTAGCGGCGCAGGAATCAGCGCTTCCATCTGCCGAACCTTGGTTGGCTCGATCAAACGGTTGTTCTCGTACTCCCACAAAATGCGCTGGTAAGCGTCACTGACGAAGCGCACCCGGCGCCCCAAAGCCTGCTGGCGTCGCGCCATCGCCTTGAAGCGTGCCCGTGCGAGCTTGGCCTGATCACCAGCATCCTTTGGATTGACCGTCTCGGACAGCTCAAGTGTCGCGGTCGCTTCTTGATCGGCGATCGCTTGGAGCTCCGTGCGCTGCTCGACCTGACGACGGCGCAGTTCTTCGATCAACTTGTCGTTGGTCACCACGCGAAACGTCATCGTCTCACTGAAGCCTTCATGCGGATCACCAGGTCCAAAGTTGTCTGTTGCCCCATAACGGAGCGAAAACAACATGCCTGGCTGGATGGGATTGTCTGGACTGTTCGGCGTGCTAATCGTGTTCCAAGTCTTCAAGTCGACATTGGCTTCCGCCTCATAACGCAACGAACTCTGAACTAACTGTTGGTCAAAGATCGGCTGCGCGTCAGCCCATGGATCAGGCGGCAAAGGAGAGTCGTTTGGTTCTCGATCTTTGTTCTCTTGATGGGCGGCACGCATCGTCGCGGTGATCTTGCGAATACCGAAATCATCTCGCACTTTGAGTAGGCCCGGGATGCGCGCTTGCGTCGTGATCGCCGAACTAATGCCGCGCAAGCGGATGTCGATGATCGGCGTCTTGTCTTCACCGACGCGCAACAACAGCTTGGGTGGCGTGCCGGCACCAAGGCTATCGGAGTCGATAACATCGACAATCATCAGGCCCGACTCCTGTGGGTAGAAGTCGCCGGAAAACGACTTCTTGTCCTCACCAATCGCCATCACAACCTTGTCGTCGTTGCCAAACAGCAAGAACGCCGACGTCAACAACTTCTGACTATTCGCATTCAGGGTCAGCTTGACCCCTCTCGGCAGACGAAGCTCGCCTTCCGTGGGTGGCACGTCGTATGGCTCACGCTCCATGTAATCGGGAAACGTCACTCGCACAGCCAAACCGGCTATTCGCGGCCGTTCTACGATTTTCACGGCCATCTCAATGGGCAGTGAATCGCCGCCTTGCACAGACAATTTGACGTCGTTGAGCACGGCATCAATCGTCCACGTAAACTCATGGTCGCCAGTAAGACTCATGGGCTCACTGCCCGTCTCACCATCCGCAAACTCATAGTCCATGAACATCTGGTCCGGCCTCGGACCTTCGACTTGGACACGGACAGTAAGTGCGTCACCTTGTGGTAGACGCACTTCACCCGATCCATCGACGAACATCAAAGTGGTGTAGCGAGGCCAATCGACATTGCTCAAGAGCACGTTACGGCTCGTCCAGATACTCAGAGATTCTGAGTCGTATGCAGCCCATCCGCCGAAGAACTGAATCGCTACAAATATTCCCAGCGAGAATTTGCGCAATCGACCAGCGTCTACCGCCCGCGCAAACGGAATCGATTGCAATCGATCGCGCACGCTCGAGACAACCGCCGCTTTCATTTCCCGCGACTCAATCGAATCTGAGTTGCCGTCGTTTTCGCGATCAAATTGCAGAGAACTGATCAGGATTTGATCGAGCTCAGGACTTTGACGCTCGACAGCCAACGCCATCTCTTCATCACTGAGTTCCACTTCCAGAGATGTCATCAAGCGGCGGCGCACGATGCGGGCCAAAGCGAACACAAAGCTACCGAGCAAGACAGCCCGAACGATCCACTCAAGGCGCAGGAAACGATCCGTGAGGAGTGTCGGTAGCGCGTAGGCAACCAGCATCAACGCAAGCACGCCGATCGTCTCGATCCACATGCCAGTGCGAGCACGGTCTCGCTGCTTCTTGAGCCGCTCACGTGCAGCGGTCAACTCATTACCCAAATGCATAGGCGCTGGAGTTGGTGCCGACACTGGCGATTCAGAAATCGTCGAAGGGCTCATAGCAGGTTAAATCGTTTACGTAGTAGCCACTCGATCGACAGCAGCACCATGACGATCATAATCGTAGGCCAGCCATCCCAAATCGCATGGGGGGTACGGAAGGTATCAGTGGCCGACCGGGACGGGATTCGATCGAGGGCTTTTATTAGTTCCGCAGGCGTCTCAAACAGTTGCCCACCGCTCACACCAGCGATCGACGCCAACTCCGCCCGATCCATCGGCCCTTGAGACTCGATCTGCGCCGGAACCACTTGGAACGACAACTCGACTTGCTTTCCAATCTTGTCAAGCGGACGAACCCGATACGTGCCCAACTGAGTCGCTCGATAGCGAAGCGAGTAGCTGCCGGGAAGTTCCTCAACTGGCAAGAGCAAGATCGTCTCGCTCGCTTCTCCATCTCGCTCGATCATGACCGGGAACGACTCAACAATGAGCGGCTGAAGAACTCCGTCCTTAACTTCGGCGACCAGTTCGACCGCATCACCAAGGTCAACCTTGTCGTCACTGGCCATGAGTCGCAGACGACTGTTCCCAGCCCGCAAGCGACCTTCAAACAAGTAGCGGACGCCGTTGATCCAAAAGCGGTCGTAAGCATCTAGATGAATGGAACGCCAGCGGTAGGTCTCATCCGTGCCGACAAACAACACACGACCAGCGCCAATGCTTTGCATCGCGATGATCGGCATGTTCTTACCACCACGCCGGAACTCAGGGCTCGGGTGCTCGGCAAGCGCAACCGCGATCGGCTTAAGGCGCGTGATCGGAAACCAAAAGTGGAAGCCCGGCATCGACTCCCAGAGCAACTTGCTGGTGTCCTTGTCGTCATGAACCTTCATGACCTTGGCGCCAAAGCCCTCTTCACCATCGGTGGTCAGCTTGTAGCGCCATGGATTCTTGAAGGCCTTGCCGAACCCCATCATCTCACGCTCGGCAATCTCGATGTTCGGAACAATCGGCAGGATGTCAGCGATCGCTCGGGTGCTCGCTGATGGACGCAATGAGTCGAGGGTGTATTTCTCACCGGCGACCCACCAAAGCCCGCAGCCACCTTCGATCACGTGCTTCGAGAGATTCTCGCAAAAGCGCCTTGTCAGTCGCTCTTGATCAGGATCAATCAGCACAACGACGTCGTATGGATCGAAGTCGATACGTTCTTCCGGCAATCGATCAATACGAACGTCTTCGTTTCCTTCTTGTGGGAAGTCTTCGTCCGCACTCTGCAACCAACACGACACGTCAATCGTCTTGTCGCGAATCAACAGGTTGCGCAGGATCTGAAATTCGTGGCTCGAAGCGCCAGAAAGCAACAGCATGCGCAAACGACGTCCGAGTACTTCAACCGCTTCGGTCTTGGTATGCCGTTCGGCAATCATCGGCTCACCATCAGGCGGCACGATCTCGGTCCGATACAAGAAGCGACCAGCGGAGTTGCTTGTTAGGTTTTTCCAATTGATCGTCGCCTCTTGCGAAGCACCAATCGAAACTTGCTGTGTCGCAACGACAGTCTCGGCACCCGCATCATCAACCCGCACCAAGCGCGCCATTACCGTGACACCGCCGTAACCCTGAGAGGTCACCGTTGCCTTCATCTCGTAGGGGTCCTTCTGGAACACCTTTGAGGGAGCATCCATGCGTGTTAGCTGGACGGTTTGCGTTTCGGATGGATCACCAACGCCAAGCACGAAGATCTGCTGGATCTTTCGCTGCTCGAGCAATCGCGCAATCTCGGCTCCCTGCGGGCCAGCCGTACGACGACCATCCGTAACGAAGACTACAGCGGCAATCTCTGCCGGACGGCTCTTGTCGAGCGCCGTCCGCAATGCTCCTCCGAGGTTGGAAGAGCGACCGTCAGCAATCAACTTCTCAAGATCTAACACCGGCACCGGCGGCGGATCATTGGGGTCAGCTTGCAACGGCTCGCCATCGGGACCTAACTTTGGTGGCTGTGCTACGACCGGCAATTCTTCGACACTGCCGTCAAAGCCGTAAAGCTGAACGCGATTCTTGGCAGCGAGCTTCTGCACGAGGCTTTGCTTGTCATGGGCGAGCAGAGCCTTAACGAGATCGAGGCGCGTCTCCACAGCTGGATCGGTTGCACCAATCTCTTTCCAGCCAACTGCAGCAGCCTGCACTTCTTCACGACGCCACGCATCGACATGGGTCATCGACTGCGAAGTATCGACCAGCAAGAGCGTGTGGCCAGGGCGCGTCTCGCGTTTGACAGTTACTAGGTTTGGTTCAAGCAACAACGTGATCACGGCCAAGACCGCGAGTGCCCGTAACGATCCCAGCACAAACCGCTGCAGGCCACTGAGATTCTTGCCGTCACGGCGGTAGCAAAATCCAACAAACACAACGCTGAGCGCAATCCCCATCAACACGAGCATTCCCAACCCTCCGGTTGGGAAGTTCGCTAACTCGAACTGCAATTCGGAGCCAGGTTCGACTTCAATCCCGCGCCACTCTGCTAGCCATCTCAGAAAATCATCCATCGTATGATCCCCGCCTAGCGGCGGCCGAACCTCCAGGCAAGCAACGACTCGGCCAACAGACCAACTAGCAACAAAGCAGCCAGCAGTGGCCACGCCTCACCTTCACCAGCAGCCGTACCAACGCCATCGTCATCACGAACGAACGTGACGATGTCGTGCACGTTGCTCGGGTAAGCCTTCTTAAACAAAGACTCATCGAACGCAATGAGACGACCTTCATCGGGCGATGCGTTGCGAGCGATCATGCGCTTTTCTGGCACACCGTCGTGGCGCTCGATTTCGATCTCGTAAGCACCGCGCTCGGTCAGCTCCGACATCGCAACCTCAAGCGACAACATGGGATTGCTTGGCTTCGACGAGGGACCCGATGGTTCATCAACCGGGCCTGCGCCAGAATCGGTTTCGTTAGGCTTCGCGCCTTCGGGAACATCCTTGGGCGTTGATACCACGGCAGTCACCGTGCGCTCGTCATCACCAGCAAGCGAACGCATCGTCACATCCGCGCGATACAAGCCCGGATCTAATGCCAACGTCAACACACCATCCGTCAACAAGTTGTTGCGACTCTGGTCATCACGGCGTGCTGCAAAGTGATGCAATTGATGCGTCACAACCAAGAACAGGTCCGTGCTTGGTAGGTTGCTCCAAAATCGGTCAGCGGTGATCGAAAACAGCGCTACTTCGCCAGCCGACCCCTTGTAGGTGCGTGTCGCCAACAATGGCGGACCATCAGCACCACGAATGCGTGCCACAATCGACGCCGTGTGGTTCGCCGGCTCTTCAAGCTCAAGCCATCGCTTTACCTGAATCCAATTGCCGAGAACCAGCTCGAACAACTCCGCGACGTCCGCGCACATCGGATGATCCTTGCTCGCAAGGTGCGCGTGCTCAGGACGATCCGGATCACCATTGATCTCACCGATCGGCAACGGCAACAAGCCATCGCCGCCTTTCCAAAACAAGTCGTTATAACGCGGCGCATCCGTCAGCGAACCACACGTGATCGCCAGTCCGCCGCCAGCCGCCACGAATGCCTCAAGTCGCTCCGCAGCTTCGGGAGATGGCGACTGCACGTTGCAGAGCCAAATCATGTCGAAGGCATCGAGATTCGCTTCGTCGAAGCTACTCTCGGTCACGGTCTGCGCCTCGATGCCCGATTCAGGCACATCTAGCGTCGCTTGTAAGAAGAAGACCTCGCCATTGTCTTCGTCAGGCTGACCATCAACGAGCAGCACACGACTTTTGTCGCGCACCTGCAAAGCTAGTGTCCGGCGATCGTCAAACGGAAATGCCTCACTAGGTTCTAGCAAAGCATCAAGACCGTGCGATCCAGCTTGATGGAATGTGTGATCCATCAGCACCGTGTATCGCTCGCCAGGAGCTAGCTGAGGCACCTCTTGCGTAACGCGACTCTGACCATCAACCTCGACCGAAACCGTGGTTGGCGCCGTCGGGTCGAGACCAAAGTTCTTAACGTCAATGCCGATTGTGATCGGCACCCCGGCGATCGCTAAGCGATCTACCAACTTGACGTCAACGATAGCTAGATTTCTGTGTTGGCCACCCACAGTCAGCACCGTGACATGTTCCGTGTCAGGCACCATCGCACTCAAACCAGCCAGTAATTCTGGCCTCGGCTTATCACCCGGCGTCACCCAGTCCCACGAACGGCGATCGCCAACAAGGTAATATTCGGTTCGCGACGCGTCCTCGACTTCGTGCGCCCGCGTGACTGTCATCGCCAAGGCCTTGCCAAGATCTGCTGCACGGTCACTAACCTGCAGTTCTTTTAGCTTGGCTCCAGCGTCACGGCTAAACGACCCGCCAATGCGTTGCGACCAGATCTGCGGAACATCCGCCGCACTAGTCGCCACGAGCGAGAAGATGTCTCCTTGACGACGCAAGCCGAGGTCATCAGCCAGCATCTTAATGCGGTCCTGTGCCTTCTCGAACAAAGCCGCACTGCCTGTTCGCTGCGTCATCGACGCACTGTCATCGAGAATGACAATGTGGTGTGTACGCGACCCCAACAGACTGCTGCCACCAAGTTGCGGGCGACTGACCAACGAGATCAACAACAACACCGCCAGCACACGCAGTAACAGCACCAACCACTGCTCCATACGCAAGCGCTTACGGTTGCGCTTCATCGCCTTGAGCAAGAAGTCCATGGCGGCCCATGGCACCTTCGTGAACCGGCGCCGGTTCAAGATATGGATGATGATCGGCACCGCAGCCAGCGGCAGCGCCCACAGCAGCAGCGGATTGAGGAAGGCCAATCCAAGCATCATAGTTTTCCCAACATCGTGAACACCGCTTAACGCTGGTAGATCGGAGCGTAGGAGTAGGGGAGTTGTAGAATCGTCAACGCAATCGCAGTGCCATAGACGGTGCCGACTCCATCACCACGCCAACTGCCGTCTTTGCTCTGCTGCTTCATCAACCACGTCGTCATGGATTGGTAGTAGTCATCCCAATCCTTACCGCCACGTTGATACAGCGCCTGGCTCCAATAGAGCTGCGCGTAGTAATGGTGGCCAGTGTTGTTGACCGACACCTTGATCCGCTTCTTGCAATATTGCACAGCCTTGTCAACAAACGGTTGGTCATCGTAGACGCCAGCGTTGTAGAGCACGGCCACACCAGCGGCCGTGATTGCTGGGCGGCCGTCACCACCCGAATTGAGGCTATAGCGAATGCTGCCGTCGCCGTTTTGACACCGCTTGATGTAATCAACCGACTTGTCGATGACCTTCTTATCGACAACGATGCCCGCCATACGACATGCACGTAGAGCCTGAATCTGTGTGACCGTGACACTGCCTTCGTCACTGTTGGAATCAGGCGTGTAGATCCACCCCCCGGCCGAAGACTGTGCCGAAGCGATCAACTCAACGGCTCTATCGAGTACACGCTTGAGCTTGGCTTGCTTTCGCAAGTCTTCTTCCATGCCATAGGCGGACGCAAGGTACAGGGTCGCGAAACCATGCCCATACATGCTGCGCCCTTCCTCAGCGGGGATCGAGATAACACCGGTACTGGCATTGGCGTTCTTCATCAAGAACCCAACAGACTTGCGTACCTCTTGCCAATAACGACCACGCGTTGGCGTCGACCCCGATGCGATAAACGCCATCCCTGCCAGACCAGTCATCGCAGCTGGATAGCTGCCATAACCACCCGAATTGCGCCAACTGCCATCATTGGCCATGTTCCGCGATAGCCAGGTAAGGCCGCGCTGGATTGACTCATGAACCCTCTGCGAAACGCCTGGAGGATACACAGCGGTTTGTGCCGAGAGGCTCGATATGGCAGTGATGCCAACCGCCATAGCTAGACATATAACCTTCATCCTCGGCCCTCCATGTAATCGTAGAGACTCTGTTGCTCGGTTTCGTGTGTGCGCATATCGCCGGCATCCTTGCATATTTCGATTCGCGCCAAATGCCAGTTAAGGCGAACGGTGCGATCTACGATCAATTCAAAGATGTCATCCATAGCCTGCAATGCCTCCGAGAGGTTGCCATCGCGAGCCAAACCCTCGGCACGCAGTGAGACCAGTGCGAGTAACTGCTTCGCAGCACGCAGTCGAATGCCATCGTCGTCACTGTTGATTACCGCCTTTGCCAAGACCTTCTCGGCGCGCACTAGCTCACCGCACTTTGTTAGGTATGACGCCCGAAGTATGGGGTCTGCGGTATTACGCGCGAGCTCACCAAGCGCAGCCTCAGTGCTATACACCTCAACGCCACCTTGGTAGCCAACACCTAGCCAAGGACCGCTAACCACGAGATGGCAACTGCCGCTCAGTGGCTCACGGCTCTCATCGAATGCCGGCAGCAACAATCGACGCATCGGTGACTTGTTGTCTGCATCGAACACCAACAGCTCGCGCATGTTTGGCACGATTACTTTGCCGTTCGCGACAACTCCCCGACCACGACCAGAGTATTTGCGACCAGTCCAAGTCGGCAACTGCTGCATCCACTGCACCAAGCCGCCATCGAGTCCGATACTGACGAGGTGCGAGTCCGACAACACGAACAACTGATCATCATCGTAACCAACAACTTCTTTCAATCGCCCGTATGGCGCATAGCGAGTGCGTCCATCGAGCATCCAGACGGACTGCCCAGTAGCAGCGTCAACTGCCAACATCGCCTCTCCATCACACGGGGCAACAATCACCAAGCCATGATGAACAATCAGATCACTCGGCAAGAAGCTCTCGAGAACTCCCTGTGAAAACTGATCACTGGAACCCGAGAACCGCGGCTTTGACGAACTCGTCTTCTTCTTGCTGAAGGTCTTATGAGCCGAATCATATCGCTCATATCTACGAATCCACTGCAGGTCACCTGAGAGCGCATTAACAGCCGCAACGCAACCAGCGTTGGTCGCAACAAACGCAACTCCACCACGAACAACAACCGGTCCACCTGGCGCCTTGAAGAACGGTGATCCACCAGCGTGCAACGATGTATGCCAAAGCGGCTTCCCGCTGCGACGGTCAAGACACTCAAGTGTGTACGCACTCTTACGAATCGCCGGTATCATTAGGCGTTCGCCAAACACCGTCGGAGCGGCGAGAAACGTCACTTGACGCAAACCACCCACACCATTTGGCCAGTCGCCAGATGACCACAAGCGATCGCCAGTAGCCTTGTCGTAAGCAACTAATTGGCTCGCCTTGAGCGACTCGTTGCTTCGCGCTGTATTGCTTTCATGACCAATGATGACGAAGCGTTGCTCTGCGTCTTCGACCGGACGCAACAGTGCATAATCACACGCCGCAATCCGCACTCGTGGATGGCCTTCACGCGCAAGCGGCGGCACGGCAACGGCGTCACCCTGCCCAATCAGCAATCCAGAAGACGTATCTGCGAGGCGCAGACGGAAGTGCTCTAGAAAGACCGTCCGAGGCACAACCTGATCGCCATTGTGTTCGTTGCTAAACAACAACCTCGTGCCTGGTCCATAGCGGTCAGCGAACGGCATGGATGTCGATCGGCTTGCGCCATCGAAAAACATGCCACCGAGATTACGCTTGCTCGGCTTCGGGTTCTTGTAGGGCTGCTCGTCCGTGAAGCGATATTGCCACAGCGGCACCAGATCGCTGGCCTCCGATTTCAGCCAGTTAATGCCATAACTGAGATCCTCATCAACATCTATTGCCAACGTGTCACGCGCGAACAGATGGCTGCTGGGTAAATCGCGAACCGTCTCAAGTTGGCCACAGATAC